>JADMIO010812826.1_pt1 | contig 68041 bp, 63 predicted proteins | sample 8958161 | NCBI WGS metagenome assembly JADMIO01 (sample SAMN16585339, study PRJNA669376) | soil metagenome | isolation source: Crop rotation soil | place: USA: Cullars Rotation, Alabama | collected 2011 | reverse complement strand
GGAGCGGCAGCGCCGCGGCCGCCAGCGCGCGGCCCTCGCGCGCACCGTGCCGCGCGGCGAGCCCGAGCGCGAGCAGCACTCCCATCGCGCAGTACAGCCCGACGCCGTTCCAGTAGCCGAGCGGCGCGTCCAGCCGGTACTGCTCGTGGAAGGTGCCGATCCGGTCGGGGAACATCCGCGTGCCCGCGCCGTACGCGGCCACTGCGCAGATCCCGGCGAGCATCCCGCCGAGGAGCACACCCGCCGCCTCACGCCGCGCGACCAGGACGAGCGCCAGCGCCGCGGCTGCGTAGGCCAGCGTCCGCTCGACTTCGAGCACCGTGCCGGGCACCGAGCGCGACCAGACGCCCGAGGCTGCGGTCCAGAGAACCAATGCGCCGAGCGCGCCGACCCACAGCACGTCCGCCCGCGAGAGCGCGACGCCGCGGACGAGCAGCACGACCGACACGACCAGCGCGCCGACTGCGAGCAGCCCCCACGAGGTCGGGAAGTACCCGCCGTTCGCCCACGAGACCGAGGCGGCCGCGGCGAACCCGGCGATCGCCGGCCCGGCGAACCGCACCCGCCCGAGCGCAACGCTGCGCTCGCCGGAGAGAACGTACTCGCCCATCAGGCCCTTCCTCCCGCGAGCTGCCGCAGCAGCGCAAGCGAGAACTGCGTGTTCGTGACGAGATAGCGCTTGAACAGGCGGCGCGGCTCCTGCATCAGCCGGTACGCCCACTCGAGGCCGACGCGCTGCATCCACTCCGGCGCGCGCCGCTTCGTCCCCGCGGCGAACTCGAACACCGCTCCGACACCCAGCAGCAGCGGCGCCTTCAGCAGCGGGCGCGCGGCCTCCATCCACTGCTCCTGGCGCGGGGCCCCGAGCCCGACCCAGACGACGTCGGCGCCGGTCTCGTCGATCCGCCGTGTCACCGTAGGCAGCTCGTCGAACAGCGCCGGGCCGAACGGCGGCGAGTACGCCCCGCAGACCTCGATCCCGGGGTAGCGCTTCTCGACCGTGTCGATCATCCCGCGGAGCACCTCGGGCGTCGAGCCGAGGAAGAAATGCCTGTGCCCCGCGCCGGGCGAGCGGCGGCAGAGCTCGTGGAAGACGTCGGCGCCGGCGACCCGGTGCCCCGCCTCGCCGGTGAGGAGCTTGATCGCCCACGCGACCGGCGCGCCGTCGGCGAGCACCATGCCCGCGCCGCCGAGTGCCCGCGCCGTGGACGGATCCACCCGCGCGGTCGACGTCAGGTGCGCGTTCGCGAAGCAGACGTACTCGCGATCCCCGTAGTCGATGACGCGCTCGAGCTCGTCCACGACCTCGTCGAGCGGCGCGGAGAAGATCTGCGTGCCGATGACGTCGGTCGTCACGCCGCCACCTGCTCCCGCGCCGGCGCGACACCCGTCAGCGCCTCTTCGAAGACGTCCGCCGCAGCGGAGAAGTTCCACGCCCGCACGTGCTGTGTCCCGGCCCACGCGAGCGAGAGCCGGTAGACGTCGTCGGCGAGGAGGCGATCGAGCGCTTCCGTGAGCGCCTCGACCGAGCGCTCCGGAACCACGAGCCCGGTCTCGCCGTCGATCACGAGCCCGCCGGCAGCCGCGCCGACCGCGGTCGTCGCAACGACGGCGGCGCCCGCGGCCATGCCCTCGTTGAGGATGAGGCCCCACGGCTCGAGGAAGCGCTCCGTCGTCACCGACGGGAGCACGACCACGTCCGAGGTCTGGAGCAGCGCCGGCAGGTCTTCCTGCGAGACGTAGCCCGGGAACACGACGCGCGACCCGGCCAGCGAGCGCAGCGACGACTCGAGCGAGCCCTTCCCCGCCAGTACCAACCGGTGGTCCACGCGGCAGGCCGCCGAGGCCCGGATCAGGACGTCGAGGCCCTTGTCCTCCTCGAACCGCCCGACGAACGTGACGAGCGGCGACTGGCCGACGCCGAGCTCGGTGCGGAGCGAGGCGATCTGCCCGCGCGACACCGGCGTCCGGAACTTCGCGTCCTCGACCGCCTGGCGCGTGCACACCACGCCGTCGACCCGGCCGCTCTCGGCACGGACGAACTCCGCGACGTGCGGGCCGTAACAGACGACCGAATCCGCACGGCGGTAGAGGAACCGCGCCAGCGGGCGCGACAGCTTGTGCATCAGCCCACCCGGATGCGCCCAGATCCCGACCCAGAGGACGAAGCGCTTCCCGCGCAGGCGGGCAGACGCGTACGAGACGAGCGGAGCGAGCCGGCCGGCGAGGTTCGCCAGCACGACGTCGTGCCCGCGCAGCGCGCGCCAGAGGTCGCGCGCCCGCGGCACCCGCTCCACGCCGAAGTCACCCTGGTACTCGGCGAGCGTGTACCACTCGTTGCCCTTCGAGGTGATGTAGAAGTCGATGTCCAGCCGGCGCTTGAGCTCGGCGAACAGCGGCGCGCGGTAGTGCGTGCAGAGGTTGGTGACGAACGCGGCGCGCATCAGGCGACCACCACCGACGGCTCGAGCTCCTCGACGGTCTCGGGCTCGCGCGACGGCGCGAGCTGCACGGCCGTCGCCACGAACAGCACCCAGAAGATCGAGTGCTGCCGGAGCAGCGAGCTCTCGGTCAGGTTGAAGAGGACGAGGAAGGCGAGCACCGCGGCCGGATAGACCGACTCGACCGACCAGTCGTTGCGCAGCTTGACCACCGCGCGCTTGGCGGCGACGAGGAACGCGCCCCCGACGAGCGCCACACCGACGATCCCGAGGTCGAGCCACAGGTCCAGCACGCCGTTGTGCGCGTGCGGCGGGGTCGCGCCGATGCGCGCCCACACCTCGCCGGACGGCCCGTCGAACCCGCGCCAGAAGGCACCGAACCCGTACCCGAGCCACGGATGCTGCTGGATCATCGCCCACACTGCCGACCAGATCTCGCTGCGGCCGGTGAGCGTCGAATCGCCGCCGACCGAGTTCAGCGCCGCGTCGGAGTGCGCGGTCAGCCACGAGAAGGAGAGGAGGCCCGCGATCGCGAGGAGCACGCCCGAGGGCACCGCGATCGACGAGTGCGCGCGCAGCGCCGGCAGCGCGGCGACGAGCACCGCGAGCAGCATCAGCACGACCGTCCCGGTCTTCGAGCCGCTCATGTGCAGCGCGTAGAACGACACGCCTGCCGCGCCGAGCGCGACGATCCTGCGCCCGGAGCCGGTGGCGAGCCGCACGATCCAGATCGCGCCGGCGAGCACCGCGATCCGGCCGAGCTCGTTCTTGGTGGTGAACACGCCGCGCCACGCGTCGCCGCGGATGTGGTCGAGCCCGTACGCCGGGCGAAGCTTCGCGAACACCGCGGAGGCGAGCACGAGTGCGAGCAGGACCCACGACAGGAGCGAGACGAGCTCCCGAGGCGTGAACGCGGTCGCGAGGTAGACGCCGAGGATGGTGGTCAGCACCAGCGCGAACGCCTTCCAGCCGGTCGTTCCCGGCACAGGCGACCAGAGCGCCGAGAGCATTGCCAGGCCGACGACTCCGAAGAGGAGCGGGGCGCGCGAGATGACCTCCGCGAGCGAGACCCGCCGGCGCAGGAGCGCCAGCGCCGCGATCGCGTACACCGCGAGCGAGAGCAGCGTCAGCCGCTTGTCGGTCGTCGCCTCGACGAGCGTCGAGTCGCCGCCCCCCGCGAGCAGCGGGAACAGCGCCGAGGAGGCGAGGAACAGGGCGAAGCCGGCGAAGAGGAACTCGAGGCGGCGGGTCACCGTGCCGCCTCCGCGTACAGCGTGAGCGTCCGCTCCGCGATCGCGTCCCAGTCGTGGCGCTCCTGCACCCGCCGGATCAGCGAGGCGGCATCGACGGGCGCAACGGCGAGCGCCTCGCCGAGGCCGAGCGACCCGCCGAACAGGCGCACCGCGTCCGCGCCCATCTGGTCCCGCAGGTCGCGCATCGTCGCCGTGTCCGGCACGAGCACCGGGCGGCCGAACGACAGCGCGAGCAGGGCGGACCCCGACTCGGTGATCTTCTCGTAGGGCAGCGCGACGAGGTCGGCTGCGTTCAGGAAGAGCTGCAGCTCGTCGTCCGCGACCGGGCGCAGCGCGAGCACGATGCGCCCGTCGCCGCCGGCGGCCTGCTCCAGAGCACACCGCAACTGCTCCGTCGCAGGCTCGCCGGCGACCACGAGCCGGGCATCGGGCCCCTCCAGCCCCCGGAACTCGTGCACCAACCGCTCGACGCCCTTGTCGGCGCGGATGCGGCCGACAAACGCGACGACGCGGTCGGTGCGGGCCAGACCGAGAGACGCGCGCGCCTCGGACCGGCCGATCTCGTTGGGATAGATGCCGACGTAGTGGCCGTGCGGGACGACGATCGCCGGGGCGCCCTCGAGCGCCGGGTAGCGGCGCCGCGCCGCGCCGACGCCTGCGCCCGACAGCCCGACGATCCCGTCGAGCCGCGTGGACAGCCACCGCATCAGGCCGCGCTCGAGCTTCGGGCGCGAGGTGAAGTGCCCGTCCAGGTTGTGGACGGTCCAGACCACCCGCGTCCGCCGAGCGCGCGCGACGAGCACGAGCCCCGCGAAGACGACCGCGCGGCGAATGCGCGAGGCCGCCCGCTCGGGCCAGTGCAGGTGCCAGACGTCGTACCGCCCGCGCAGCACGCGGCGTGCCGAGAACTCCTCGACGACCGCACCGCGCCGCTCCAACGCGCCTGCGAGCAGCGCGTTGTACGGGTTGCCTGTCTCAGGCTTGAAGGCCGGCCAGGCGAGGACCCGTGTCCCCATGCCGCTCCCTTCCCGAGACGATCGCAACCGCCGCCCACATCGCGACGGCGAGCCCACCCAGCGTGACGAGCGTGGCCGCGGCCGCGCCGCGCCACCCGTACGCCGGGATGAGCACGATGCAGAGCAGGACGTTCGCGCCCGCCGCGACCAGCTGGGTCACCGTGCGGGTGCGCTGGTAGCCGGCGCCCGTGAGTGCGTCGCCGGCGAGGTAGTAGAAGGCCTGGATCAGCGGCAGCGGCGCCAGCCAGATCAGCGCGCCCTGGGCCGACTTGTAGTCAGGGCCGAGGATGTGAGGAAGGAGCGGTGCGATCGCGACCAGGACGGCACCCGCGCCGAGCCCGTACAGGGCGGCCGCCGGCAGCAGCTCGATCGCGAAGCGCCGGCTGCCTTCGATCCCCGCCTCGCCGCGCTTGAAGAACCGCGCGTACGTCGCGACCAGCATTCCCGCGATCGGCGTGAAGGCCATCGCGGTCATCCGGTAGGCGACCGCATAGATCCCCGCGGCGGACAGCGTGCCGAGCCGCGCGAGCATCGTCTTGTCGATGTCGGTGTAGACGTTCGCAGAGCTCTGGGCGAGCGCGAACCATGCGCCCTGGCGGGCGGTGCGAGTGACTGCGTGACGCTCGAACCTGGGGAATCCGAGCGCCACCGTCACCGCAACGAGGCCGGCGAGCGCGGCAATGACCGTGCCGCCGAGGTAGAAGGCGCCCCACTCGACCGGCGAGGTCGAGCCGAGCACGCAGAAGATGGCAGCCGCCGCGAGCCGCAGCGCCGGCTGAATCATCGTGACGAGCGCGACCGCGCGGGCCCGCTCGAATCCCTGAAAGGCCTGCCCGGCGAGCTCGGCGAGCCGCGAGCAGAAGAGCTCGGCGACGCCGACGAGCAGGACGAGCTCCACCGGCACGGGCAGCACGACCGCGCCGAGGCCGACACAGGCGGCGAGGAGCGGCAGACCGGCGACCGGCACCATCAGCAGCACCGCGCCCCACTGCGCCCGGAACGACTCCGGCCGCCGCGCGACGTGCATGACGAGCAGGTTCCCGGCGCCGAGCGCCGCGAAGGGCGAGAGCACCGAGACCAGCGCGAGCGACGCCGCGAACGCGCCGAAGCCGTGCGCGCCGAGCGCCCGCGCGATCAGCACGAACGTCGCGCTCTGGAGCATCAGCCGCCCCGCCTGCGCTCCCCCGAGCCAGGCCGTCCCGCGCCGGAGGTCCCGCATCAGCAGGCGCTCCGGTGGCCGAGCATGACCGGGATCGTCCGGAGGATCAGGTGCAGGTCGGTCTTCAGCGACCAGCTGGTGACGTACTGGTAGTCGAGCTTGACCATCTCGTCGAACGGGATGTCCGAGCGCCCGAGCACCTGCCAGAGGCCGGTGATGCCGGGCTTCAGGTCGAGCCGCTTGCGCGCCCAGTCGTGGACGTGCGCGTCCTCGTCGAGGATCAGCGGCCGCGGGCCGACGAGCGACATCTGCCCGGCAAGCACGTTGAAGAGCTGCGGCAGCTCGTCGATCGAGGTCTTGCGCAGGAAGCGGCCGACGCGCGTCACCCGCGGGTCGTCCTTCGCCTTGAACATCCGCGCGTCGCCCGAGAGGTGCTGGTTCAGGTGGACGACGTCTGCCTTGCGCTCCTCGGCGTCGACCGACATCGTCCGGAACTTCCAGATCCGGAACGTCTGCGAGCCACGCCCCATCCGCACCTGGCGGAAGAAGACCGGCCCGCGTGAGTCGAGCTTGATCGCGAGCGCGACGACCGCGAAGACCGGTGCCAGGCACAGCATCGTCCCTGCTGCGAGTGCGGTATCCATCGTCCGCTTGAGCACGCGCGACGACCACGCGAGCCGCAGCGGCGGCATCCCGATCAGCGGCAGCCCCTCGACGGAGTGCACCGTCATCCCCGGGCCGACCACGTCGAAGAACCGCGGGACGATGTCGATCTGGACGTCGCAGTCCTTGAGCTCGCGGATCAGGTCGATCGTCTCCTGGTCCGACTCGCCGGAGAACGCGATCACGATCCGCTCGACGTCGAGCAGCCGGATGATCGTCGTCAGCCGCTCCGGCGGGCCGAGCAGCTTGAGCTGGTCGAGGTCGGCGCGGCGCTTCTTCGGCTGGCGGTCGACGAAGCCGAGCAGGTTGATCCCGTACTCCGGGTGCTGCTGGAGCTTCCGTGCGACGAGCTGTCCGACGTCGCCGGCACCGACGATGATCGTGTTCTGCTGGTAGGAGACGTGGCGGCGGGCGATCGAGCGCGAGACGGCGCGTCCGACCGGGATCGCGCACACGGCGAGCGCCCAGAACCAGATCAGACGCCGGAAGTCGACGGACACGTGCGACGAGAGCTCGGTCGCGGCGAAGGTCAGGAACGTCCCGACGGTGACGAGGTGGAAGACGCCGACGACGTCGTCGATCGTCGAGTGGTCGGTGCGCTCCTCGTCCCGGTCGTAGAGCCCGTACACCTTGGCGGCGACGACCCAGAGCGGGAGCGTGAGCAGGAAGAGGTCGATCTCGAGCCGGAGCGGCACGCCGCCGGTCTCGCGGGCGCCCATCAGGAGCCACGAGAGGAAGAAGGCTGCGACCAGGCCTGTGACGTCGGCGAGCAGCAGCGCGCGGCGGACGAGCCAGCCGCGCCTGCGCACGACGGCGGTGCGGCGGCGGTGGCCGATGATCTCGAGCGTCCGCTCGTCGACCACGCCCTCCAGTTCGTCGGCGAGCGCGTACCCGGGGAGCACGGAGATGTGCTCGGCGGTGCTCACGCCGACTTGGCCTCCTTGACGAGCTCGAGCTGGTCGGGAAGCGGCTTGGCCGGCTCCGCCTGCGCGTCGCCGTAGCCGCCGTACCCGTAGCCGTACGAGGCGTCGGCGTTGGCGCCGGTGACGACGAAGCCGAGCTTGTGCGCGCGGCAGGTGTCGAGCACGCGCTTGAGCTCGTCGACGAGCGCCTTCTTGACGACCTTCAGGCGGGAGACGACGAAGAGCGCGTCGACCTTGGCGGTCAGGGCGAGCGAGTCGCCGAGTGCGAGCAGCGGCGGCGCGTCGATCAGGACGATGTGCGCGCGGTTGCCGAGCTCGGCCAGCACCTCCTGCAGCGCCCGGGTGCCGACGAACTCGCCGGGGTTCGGGGGCAGCGGGCCGGTGCCGAGCACCTCGAGCGTCCCGGGGATGCGCGAGCCGTTCAGCCGCGAGACGTTGCCGCCCGGGCCGTCGTTGAGCTCGACGCGGACGAGCGCGTCCTCGAGGCGGGCGCGGCCGAGTGCGACGCTGGTCAGGCCGGGCTTGCCGCCGAGGTCGAAGAACTTGTGCAGCGACGGCTTGCGCAGGTCGAGGTCGACGAGCACGACATGCCGGCCGCCGCGGGCGAGCGCGGCTGCGAGGTTCGCGACCGTCGTCGACTTCCCCTCGGAGGCGACGGCGCTCGTGACCATGATCGAGCGGGCGCCGTGGTCGAGGTTCGCGAACTCGAGGTTCGTCCGCAGCATGCGGAACGCCTCGGCGTGGTCGTCGTTCGGCTCCTCGATCATCAGCAGCTTCCCGGTGCCGGCGTACTTCCGCGACGGCGACGGGATGCGGGAGAGGAGCGAGAGCCCGAGATGCTCCGCGACGGACTCGGCCGTGCGCACGCGTGTATCGAGTGCCTCCCAGAGGAAGGCGAGGCCGAGTCCGCCGAGGATCCCGAGCACGAGCCCGAGGAAGGCCGCCCGCATCGGCCGGGGCTGCACCTTGACGCCCTCGTCGGCGGGGCGGAAGAGGAACGCGTTGGACGTCTGGAGCGCTTCCATCGTCCGCAGCTGCTGGTTCTTGTCGACGAGGCTCACGTACAGCGGCGAGTGCGTGTTCCCCTCCGCCTCGAGCTGGCGCATCTGGCGCGAGACCTCGGTCTCGGCGCGCTGGAGCGCCGCCGTGTCGATCTCCTTGCGGTACTGCGTGTACTGGCGCGCGTACTCGGTCGCGATCTGCGAGGCGAGCGACGGGGTGGCATCGAGCGCGCGGAAGGTGAGGATGTCGGCGTTCGGCCGCGCCTTGACCGAGACCTGCGCGAGGAGCTCCTGTGCCGAGCGGTCGGTGAGGGTGAGCGCGTTGACCGTGCGCTGCGCGACTTCGCCGACCTCGGCGAGATCGGCCTGCGTCTGCGCGAAGCGCTCCGCCTGGAGGTACTGCGTGGGATCCTGGATCCCGTTGAGCTGGTTCCCGAGGTTCTGCCGGGAGAGAAGCACGTCGGCGGACGCCGCGTACATCGGCGCCTGGCGCATGGCGAGGACGGTCGTGACGAGCGGTACCGCGATGACGCAGAGCAGGACGGCCCACTTCCTGCGCCGCATGACACTGACGTAATCGCGGAGCGTGCGAGGCTCGCGCTTGCTTGCGTCCATGTGCTTCCCCAGTCGGTTGTCGTTCCCCAGTGAGGCCGTAGCGACGGGCCTCACACCGCACTGAACTCAGCCCTGTGGAGAACGCAAGCCGGTTCCCCCGTGCGAGGGAGGAAACGCACTCGAACGAGGGATGAACGGCGTGGCGCCGCGCGCTTTCGGGCCGCGTGGAGCTGCGCAGTCTCTGAGACCAAAGGTCTCAGAGACTCGGAGAGCCAGGGCGCGTGTTGCCGCGCAGTCTCTGAGACCTTCGGTCTCAGAGACTCGGAGAGCCAGAGCGCGTGTTGCCGCGCAGTCTCTGAGACCTTCGGTCTCAGAGCTCGGAGAGCCAGGGCGCGTGTTGCCGCGCAGTCTCTGAGACCTTCGGTCTCAGAGACTCGGAGAGCCAGAGCGCGTGTTGCCGCGCAGTCTCTGAGACCTTCGGTCTCAGAGCTCGGAGAGCCAGGGCGCGTGTTGCCGCGCAGTCTCTGAGACCTTCGGTCTCAGAGACTCGGATCGCGGGAAGGCGCGAGGTCCAGGTCCGAAACAGACGTGTAGTTACGTGCCAAAACGTGCTACGGTGGCCACGTGGCCCAGCCGAGCAGCCGCCTGAACGTCACCCTCTCGGAGGAGTCAGCAGCCAAGCTCGCCCGCCTCGCCGAGCAGACCCACGTACGAGAGGGAACCCTGGCGAGTTCGCTGCTTGCGCAGGCGATCGACGACGCCGACCCGGCGGCCGGGAATCTCGTCGAGATCCTCGACGGCATCGCCGGCTCCTGGGAGCGGATCGACGCCGGTCTCGCCCAGGCACGAGCCGGCGACACCGTTCCGTTCGGCTCGGAGTAGCGCATGGCCAGGCTCGAGTGGGCGCGACTCGCCCGCGAGACCCTCGACCGTATGGTCGTGATCCACAGCCTCCCCGCGGACACGCGGCGGCGCGTCGAGCGGTCATTGCAGCATCTCGCGCGCTTCCCCCGCTTGGGCAGGCAGATAGAGGGCCGGGACGAGCTGCGTCTCGTGCTCGGGCCGTGGCGGTGGATGATCCTCGGCTACGTCTTCTTCGAAGAGGAAGACCGCGTGATCGTCGTCGCGGTCGAGGACGCTCGCTCGTCGTCGGGCTCGAAGAGAGTCGCAGAGTAGAAGGCGAAGGCCCGGCTTGCCTGCCCGGGCCTTCGATTCGCGCTCGTCCCCAGCGCGCTCCCACCGTACGCGTACGGGCGCCTCGCTGCAAGTGCCACTAGTCAAAGGCTGCGCCGAGTCGTACGATCGAAGCGCACGATCGGTGGAACCGGGCAAGCAGGGAAGGACAACGTGAGACGAAGCATCTGGCGGGTCAAGCGCCGCCTACGCTGCTGGAGACGGGGCCATCGCTACCAGGCGATGACGAGCGGCGACGTCTCCTGCATCCGCTGCGGCCGGACGGGGAGCCGGGCCGACCTCGAGGAGGCGGTCGCGGGCTAGGAGCGCGCCGGGTGCCAGGCGACGGAGAACCCGCGCCCGTCCGCCGACAGCAGGCCCGTGCGCGCACCGGAGGCAGTCTCTGCCGTGAGCGTCGAGCCGCCGCCCCGCTCGACGAGGTCGATCGGCGACGCGAGCCACGCCGCATCGTTGATCGTTCCCGCATGCCCGTCGCCGGTGGCGGCCGCCGCCGTGAACCCGACTGACCCGAAATTCGCGAGCGGCAGCGTCTCGCAGCTCCCGTCCGACCAGCATGCAGATGGCGCCTCGGCGATCCATTCCGCCGAGCTGAGATCCGGGTGCTTGACGGTCACGCGCTTGGTCACGCGCACGCCCGTCGAGCGGTTCGTGATCTGGAGGATGACCTGCGTCCCCTGGACGAGAACGGCGGTCGTGATCCGGTCGCCGGGCCTGATCTTCATCTTGATCGGGATCGAGGGCGCCGGCACGATCTCGTACCAGGCGTCGTAGACCGCGCGGCCGTCCGAGGTGCAGTTCGACTCCGTGCCGATCTGCTCGAGGGCGGTCGACGTCTCGGAGTAGCCGCCGAGCCCGACCCAGAACGCCGAGTAGGACTCGCCGTTCTGGCAGTTCGCCTTCGGCTGCACCCAGCTGCCGGTCACGTTCGTGTACTGCGTCGCGGTGCCGGCGTCGTTGTTCCAGCCGGTGACGGCGTAGCCGGCCCAGTTCGACGAGGTGTCGTTGTCATGGCGGATCATCGCCCCGTGGACGCGCCCGGCGGACGTGGCGGAGGCAGCCGGAATGACGAGAAGTGCCGCGAGGAGCCCGGTTGCGACGCGAAGCATGGCGGGACGGTAGCGCCGACTCATGAAAGACGGGTAAGGCCGCGGTTCAGGTTCGGTTCGGTCACTCGAACGAGGGAAGAAGCCCGCTCCTTCGAGTGACGATCTATTGAGCGTCCGCTTCCCCAGCGGTTCCAGAGATCGAGCCAGGAGTCCCTTTGAAGTTCCGCCTCATCTGCGCGCTCGTAGTCGCGTGCGCTGCCGCAGTGCCCGCCGTTCCAGTTCGCGCATCCGCGCCGTGCAGCGCGCCCGGCTACGCGTACGCGGGCCTGATCGGTTCGCACGGCAACCAGTTCGGGATCGCCGCCACGCTCAGCGCGACGCGGCTGCCCGTCGTCGAGGATGGCCACGTCGCCGCGTGGGTCGGCGTCGGCGGCCCGTACGAGGGCCCCGGTGGAACTCCGGAGTGGCTGCAGGTCGGCCTGAACAGCGGGCGGGGGAGTGGCAACCATCTGTACTACGAATACGCCGCTCCGGGCGTTCCGGTCACATACGTCGACCTCAAGACCGAGGTGCCGGCGGGCACGTCGATCCGGGTCGCGGTGCTCCGGACGGCGGCGGGCCAGGACACGTGGCGCGTATGGGTGAACAACAAGCCCGCGTCCGACCCGATCAGCCTCCCCAAGAGCGGTGGCCGCCTGACCCCGGTCGCGACCGCCGAGAACTGGGACGGCGGCACGTCCGCGTGCAACACCTACGCGTACTCGTTCGACTCCGTGCGGATCGCCCGCCAGTCGGGGGGCGTGTGGCGCCCGTTCACGAGGGCGCGGGTGCACCAGGACATTGGCAACCGCTTCGTCGGCTCGGTCGCCGGCTTCAGCACGATCGGCGGCCCAGTCGTACGCGCCCCGTCCGGTGTGGACAACCCGACCGGCGGATAACTACGCTTTGTGATGCGAAGATCGAGGCCCGGTTCCGTTAGGAGCCAGGCCCCGATCTTCTCCCACTGCCGGCGATGACTCGCTGGGGACGAGGTAACCGGCAGGTTTTTGTGGCGGCTTACGCGCCGAGCGCGCCGAGCAGGCCCTCCAGTTCGGCGAGCTCGAGCTGGCCGAGCTTCAGCCGCTCTGCCGCCTCGACGGTCGGGTTCGCCTTCGCGCAGGTCGCGGGATGCGCCTTCTTGAAGGTCGTACTCTTGCAGGAGGCCCGGCGGGCAGCCTGCAGATCGGCGAGCTTCTGCTCCTGCTGCAGGTGGATCGCCAGCAGGGTCGCGACCGTGTTCAGCTTCGGGCCGGTGAGCGAGTTGATCTTTCCGACGGCGACATTCAGACGGGTGGACAGCGCCGCCTGCAGATCAGCCAGTTCCTTCTTCTTCTTCAGGCATGCTGCTTTGGCTGCACCGGCGAGCTTTGAACAGTCGATCGTGTTGTTCAGCGTCTTGTCGGCGTTGACCACATACGACTCGAAGTTCGTCACAGCCTGACTCGGCGTGGTCCCCGGCGGCAGGTACTGGTCGCCGGCCGACGTGCTCGCGGGCGTCAGCGAGCTGAGCACGTCGAAGGCCGTGTTCTGCCGCGCCTGCTCGGCCTTGTCGGAGACGAAGACGTGCTTGACCGCGGTCGCGGCGTGCGTGACGCCGGAGGCCGCATAGCTGACCCCGCCGAGGGCGGCGAGTGCCGCGAGGATGCCGACGCTGGCGACAGCGAACGCAATCCGAAGAGAACGCGGCCGCGCGACCGCGGACGTGCGGCTGACGCTCGCGACGATCGTGTCGACGAGCTCCGCATCCGGGCGCGGCCGTTCGTTCCTGAGCCTGCTCTCGAGGTCTCGGTTCCGATTGCGCTTGAAACTCATCTGGTGCCCTCCCCGTAGTTGCTTCTACCGGTAGTACCGGGAGGGAGGCCATTTCCTTACAGAGCCCTCGAGACCCGTAGGTGGGGGCCGTCGATCTGTGAGTCTCTGAGACCGAAGGTCTCTGAGACTGCGCCGCGAGTGTCTAGACACCGCGTGGAGCCTCACGAGTCCCTGAGACCAAAGGTCTCAGACACCGGGCTGCCGGCAGGTGCCTCGCCCGGTCGCCCACCCGGCTCATCCTCCAGCGCCGCCCGTAACCGCCCGAGCGCCCTATGCAGCGCCACCTCGACCGTATTCGTCCGCTCCCCGAGCACCTCGCCGATCTGCCGCGCCGAGAGATCCGCGCCATAGCGAAGTGCGACGAGTTCGCGATCGCGCGCGTCGAGCCCGGCCACCGCCCGCCGCAGCTCGATCCGCTCGATCGCATCGCCCTCGAGCTCACCCGCGCCCGGCAGCTCATCGGGCAGCTCGGCGACCGGTTCCATCCGCGCGTCCTCGATGCAACGCCGCGCAATCCCCAGCAGCCACGCGACGGGCTCGCCCTTCTTCGGGTCGAAGCTCTCGCGGTACCGAAGTGCGCGAGCGAAGGTTTCGCTCGTGACGTCGTCGGCGTCGGGCCCGTGGCCGACCCGGTAGGCGGCGTAGGCGTACACGCGCCGGATCAGCGGCTCAGGGTTCGCGAGTGGGTCGCGCTTCACGATGACCGGTATCTCGGGTTGAGCCGGAAGACCTGCTGGAGCGCCGCGAGCCGCTCTTTCCCAGACGAGACCGCTGATAGCGCGAGCCAGTAGCGGTAGTTCGTCGGGTCTTTCCGGATGGCCGTGCGGAGGCTCTTCACTGCTTCGACGTTCCGGCCGAGCCTGGCCTGCGCCGTGCCGAGGATGAACCAGGGCCGCCCCGACCAGGGTGCCCAGTCAGCCGCGCGTTGGGCGTTGCTCAACGCCTTTGCGTAGTGCCCGTGATCGACCGCGCTCTGCGCCCGGCTGGCCGAGATGTTCCCGATCAGCGCCACAAAAGCGAAGGCGGCGCAGACGCCGACCGCTCCGAGCAAGATTGCCCGTGCGCGCCGCGAGATCGCGATCGTTCGTGTTTCGTCCCGCGCGGCGACGAGCGCTGCGAGCCCGCAGAGAAAGCCGGGAAGAAACACGCCTGGAAGCTCCCAGTCCCACTCGTAGACGACGTCGACCAGCAGGGCCGTGTACGCGGCAAGGGCCGCCACGACGAGGGGCTCACGCCGTGCGCGCACCCCGAGAAACGGGATCGCGAGCACACCGAGCAGCAGGCCGAGCCCGACAACTCCGAGCTCGGCGATGGTCTCGAGGTAGACGTTGTGGGTATCCCTGACCGTGGCCGCGCTCGGCCGTGTCTCGTTCCAGTAGATCTCGTAGGTCCCCGCGCCGGTGCCGAGGATGGGATGCTCGGTGAACTCGTTCCAGGCGACGCGCCACTGCATGACGCGCCCGCTGCTGGAGACGTTGAAGAGCCGCTGGTTCAGATCGCTCGAGGACGACGGGGCCGAGGTGAACCGGTCGTACCCGCGCCTTGCCAGGTCGGCGGGGCCGCCGGCGGCGATGACTCCGGCGACGACTGTGGCGACAACGACCCCCGCGAGCGTAAGAGCCGCGATCTGGCCTACACGCTCCCAACGCTGTTCGAGGGCCTGGAGGACTGCGGTGCAACCGGCCGAGACGGCTACGAGCACCGAGAGCCAGATGGCAAGGCGATGGCCGTCGCGACTGGCGGCGGCGAGCGATGATCCGGTTTCAGTCAGCCCCTGTGATCGGGATGCGAGGAAGACTGCAACCGCAGCCGCTGGCACTAGCGTGAGAAGAGCGGAGGCCATGCGGTACCGCTGGGGGGAGGCCGCAAAGACGAAAACGAGCCCGGCGGCGAGTGCGACCCACGTCCCGCGGCTGAACGTGAAGTAGGCCGTAGTGACCAGCACCGGCACCGACGCCGCGGCGAGCATCCGCTGGATTAGCGCTCGTCTCGAGCCGACGAAGCCGATTGAGAGCAACGCGCCCATCGCCCCGACTAGGCCGAGCGCGTTCCAGTATCCGACCGGAGTGGAGAGGCGATATCCGCCGAACACGTCAGCTGAGAGCTCACGTGGGAAGAGGCGGGTGATGAGGGCATACAGGCAGATTCCCGTGAGCGCCGCCAAGATCCCGGCCAGTAGGTGCTCGATGATCGCGGGCCGCGCGAGCAGAACGAAAGCAGCCGCACCGGCAAGGTAGACGAGAGTCCTCTCAAACTCCTCGACGGTCTCCGGTGTGCTTCTCGACCAGATCAGCGAGATCACAATCCAAACCGAGAGCGAGGCGAGCAGCGCGATCTCGACGATTTCCGCTCTGCCGACCTCGACGCGAAGCGAGAGTACGAGGAACAGTCCTGCGGCCCACAGTAAGAGAAGGGACGCCCAACCCCATGCCGTCGGGAAGTACGTGCCCTGCGCCGCGGCGAAGCAGATCACGACCGCGGCGAGGCTTGTCGCGATCGCCAACGACCTCAGGCGAGTCCCTGGCATGCTCACCAAAGATGAACCATCCACGGCTTGAGATTCAGTCAACGCCGTCGGGTCACCTTGCTTGGTCCGCCACTCCGGGAGCGTAGTGTGGCCGCGCTGGATTCGGAAGTGCCGGGATAGGACGGACTGCCGAACTGGGCCGGGGCCAAGCCACTTCGATCACCTGGAAGAATGGCCGGATGGCCAACGGTTTCCGTCGTAGCCCCGTGCGCCCTATTAGCTTGTCGAGGCAAATCGGACACAAGGTGAAAGTCTTCTTCTTGGACGGATGGCTACGACCCGAGCGTCCGATGCAAATGCTCCGCCTCGGCACCTACTACGGCGGCTGGTGGATACCCCGTGTGGAACCGAGCGAAGGAGTGGCGGTTTGCGTGGGCGCCGGGCACGACGTTTCGTTCGATCTGGAGCTCCTGCGCTTGGGCTATCGCGTGTACACGGTCGACCCAACGCCGGCGGCGATCGAATGGGTCAAGAGAACAGCGCCGGGGCTCACCCTTGTACCGGTGGGCGTATGGGATCGGACCGGCGAGGCGGACTTCGAGGAGAACCCCTCCTCAGAGGGCTCGTGGGCCATTGGAACGATCGGTCGTTCCGCGTCCAGAACCAGTCTGCCCGTCACGACTGTCAAGGACCTACTGGCTACTCTCGACGAGACCGAGGTGGCCATCCTCAAGCTGGACATCGAAGCCGCTGAGCATGCCGTTATCCGATCTCTGATCAGCGACGATGTCCGGCCCGCGTGCCTTTGCGTCGAGTTCGACGACCACCGTCTTGGGAAGGTGCTGCAGAGTGTCCGGTTGCTGGAGCGGCATGGGTACGGCCTCCTGCAGATCGAGAACTTCAACTTCACTTTCGTCCGGCACGCGGGCTCACCCTGATCAGCGAACCGCGTTTCCCTCAGAGGCGTGGGCCTCAGCCCGCTCCCCCGCGGACCTAGACTTCCCGAAGGAGCTCCCGAAGCCGGGCTGGAGTCGATGCCGAGACGAGCAAGAGGGATGACTCGGGCAAGGCTTCGAGTGCCGCTCGCACAACGGCGCTCACTCGGGTGCTCGAGGAGCCGGCCAAAGCGGACCGGACAACGCCGTGGAAGATCTGCGTGACATCCTCGTGATTCTCCGGCGTGCCGCCGGCGGGCCATCCTGCTTGCCAGATCGAGCCGAACGCCGACCATCGAGCACTTGGCGCACCGATCCCGACGCCGTACGCACGCGTAAGGCCATCGCGTACCGCGTCCTTGAACAGACCCTCGACCTCCCTTGACAGGTCAGGAGGCTGGGGCTCGTGAGCCAGGAGGACATCGACGGACTCCCGATGCAGCCGCTCCAGACTCTCTTCGATGGACGAACGGATCGACTCTCGGGAAAACTCGAATCGCGGCCTTTCTTCCGGCTTTCGAGACCTGGCATATACGCGTGTCGCCGCTCGCTTGAGCGGACGACTTCGGGCCAAGACGGGCTTTGCGAGCCGGCGAACGTGGTTCTTACGCGGTGAGTACTTCGGTCGGGCGATGCCGACCTTCGTCGCGATGGTGACCTCGACTGCATCGCCGAGCACGACCCCAAGAACCTCCTCCGACGTGCCCATGCCGTAGCTCGGTGCCGTGTCGAAGTACCTGATACCGAGATCAAGCGCTGCCTCGATGACCCGGGCAGAGTGCGCAAGGCTCGACCTGCCAACCAGTCGGCCGCATCCGAGTCCGATGCGCGAGGTCGGCTTTCCCAGGCGTAAAAAGTCACCCTGCTGCATCGTGCGCCACCAGGTGATCGACGAGTCGGGCCGCGAACGCGAGAGCCGTCAGAGTGGTATTTGCCCCGCTGACCGTGCGGAAGGTTGAAGCCCCGGCGACGTACATGTTCGCGGTGCCGAAGACGCGTAGGTCCGAGTCGACTACGCCGTCCTCTTGCGACTCTCCCATGATCGCGCCTCCGGCTTGATGATTGGTATCCCGCAGTGTCGAGAGAAACGAGGGATTGCCCTCGCCCAGACGGGGATCGATTTGGAGTCGCCCGAGATGTGCCTTGCGGAGGGCACGATCGCTTCGAATAGTAAATTCACGGATTGAGTCGAGTTCTCCCTCTCCGAGCCTCCAGTCGAGCACGACCTTGGAGAGACCCGTTCTGTCGGTGGAAGACGGGTCAATCCGGATCCTGCTTTGCCGGATCGGAGTTTGTTCTGACTGGACTACAAACGACACCCTGGAACTCTTCGGTTCGAAGATCCGGTGATCGCGCGCATAGGCCCACATGATCGGGAGGAGAAACCGCTGAGCTGCGCGCAGATGCACCGGCAACTCTCTGATTCGGTGGATTCGGCGGCTGTAGATCGCAGCTCTCACGAACTGCTTGAGGTACACGAGGTTTTCGGTAACCGAGCTGTCGAAGGTGAACATCCCATGGACGTTGAGTAGCTGGCTCGTGCGCAGCGCGCTATTGGTGAGCCGCAATTTGGGTTGATACTTCTGCCCGGACAAGACGATATTGCAGAACGTTTTGAAGAAAAGTCGATGGTTGTCGGGCTGCACGACCGCCGCTGGGCCTCCGATGTGGTCGTGGAAATACGAGCCAAGGTGCCTGTTGGCTCGCCACGGGCAGTCCCAACCGGTTGTAGCCGCGCTGTGGAGCAGGAGCCTTACCGTTTCGATCGTCCCGGCCGCCACGACGAACGCGTCGCCATTGACCGCGTGTTCGACGCCATCCGCGTCAATGACCGTGACCGCAACGATCCGGGTTCCGCTTCCTCGGAACCCCACAGCTGTGTGGTTTGCGAGTACCAGGAGATCGGGGCTTCGCTCGACCTGTGACCTGTACCTTGCGGCAAAGCTCGGGACCGCAAGCCAGCGTGTCAGAAAGACCTCGAGATCCTCCCCCAGCGAGGGTCTGGCTCTGTGTACTGCACTCCAGACGTCGTCGTCTGACGTGAAGGAGCCATACACGCGGAGGTAGTACGGAGCGATCTCCTCGTAGGTCACGGGCCACCGCGAGCCTGGAAGCCAGTCGCGACCCTCGAAGTCGATGGGTTGGAACTCGGCTAGCTGCCCGCCCCATAGGTTGCTGGTACCGCCGAGGCTTCGGCTTCGGCCGATGGCTATCCCCTCGTGTGGCCTACCAATTGACACGTAGCTCTCCTCGGAGAAATTGTCGAGAACTGCACCTCCCGCCTCGATCACGATCACTTGGTGCCCACGCTGTACGAGTTCGCCCGCGAGGTACAGTCCCACGGCTCCGGCACCGATCACCACGGTGACCCGCCCCTTGCGCGCGCCCAGGTCAGCTGGCCGGTCTAGCAGCACCGCGCCTCACCCTTGGGCGAACATCGACCGTTGGCCGAGTGCGTTCACTGCCTCGATGCGGATTCATCGTGGCTGGTCACTCGTGCTTCGACGTACAACGTCTCGTGCGGTCTGTTGTCGAGTTGCTGGACGTCAGGCATCGAGCCGGTGCCGTACGTGCAAGCGGTCACGTCGCCGAATCCGCTTCCTTCGAGGATGAATTTCAATAGGGGAAAGTCATACATCGCTCTCGGTTGCGCGAGTGCGGGCGCCGCTGGGTCGAAGAGGACCTTCCGTAGGGCGGTAAGTTTCTCTGCAGAGGCGAACTCTGAGAACACTCGTCCGAAATCGAGGACACACAGTCGGAGAATGCCGCGTGGCCGAAGAACGCGGCGCACTTCCACGAGCAGTGCCCTTGCCTCGTCATACGACAGGTATTCGAAGAGGTGCGACGAGTAGACGCAGTCGACTGTGGCGTCGGCGAAGGGGAGTGAGTAGCGCACATCGTGCTGCACGAGAACGACGTCGGAGGCAGTCTCAAGGTATTTCTCCTCCGACATGTGATTACGAGAATCGGACAAGCGAAAGAAGAGCCGCCTGGTGAGCCTCGGCCACGAGGCGATGCGCGCGTTGAGGCTGGCGTCGATGTTGATCCAGCCGGACTTGACGGCCAGGGCACTCCCTAAGTTGACCTTGACCAACCCGTCCATCGGATCGATGTCCGATTGGAGCTGCTGATTCCGAGCGAGGTAGCACGATGCCCTCGTAAGCCAGTCGAGAACCCTGCGCGTCGGCCGGGCTGATGTGCGCGGCGCCTTTCCGGCAGTGAGGCGCCGGTTAGCCACGGATTGCCGGCGTTTGCTGGTTGATCGCCTGGACGGAGAGCTTGTTTCCCCATCGGCCTGCCACTGCGTTCATGCCTAGGACAGCGCCACGACCTGCGATGAAGAGACCAGGAACCGAAAGGGCACGTGATACTCGACCGGCACGGTGCCGATAGAACATTCCGTAGCGATGGATGACGGTCGGTCGAAATCCGGCGTCTTGGAGGATCTCGGCGACGCGTTCGGGACTCAACCGCCGGACTCGGTTTCCTGCCTCCTCCACGCGCTCAGCCACGCCGACGCGTGTGGCGAAGTGAGTGATTCTTGCATCGGCAGGCTCGTTGACCGAGACAGCTGTGCGTGCCACTCTCGCCAGTTCACGGAGGCCTTCTTCCGGGTGCTCAAGGTGGTGGAGGCCGTCGTGCACATACGCCACGTCGAAGCTGTCGTCGCGAAACGGGAGCCGCTCGGCGTCAGCGACAACGGACACTAGATTGAAGTCGTAGAGCTTCGCTCGTCGTTGCGCCCGGAGCGCCGCGCCGTGGGAGATGTCGCACGTAACGACGAGCGCACCCCTGTCGGCAAAGAACTCCGCGTCCATGCCGGAGCCGCCGCAAATGGTCAGTACCGTGAAGCCCGGGGAGAGTTTCGGCAGACCCGTGAGGCTTCGGCGGAACTTCTCCCGCAACAACCACTCGTGAAACCGGGGTGTTCCTCGCGGGCGTGTCACTTCGTAGTCGTCACTCTCCGCGTCGAAGAACGCTTGCTGGACTCGCTTGTGCTCGTCGATCGTCGACTCGGTGAGAACTGGAATCCGGTCCACGGTGGCGTACGACGCCCCACACGCCGCGCATCTAAGAATCTCGCTCTCCGTCAGTGAGGAACGGCAAGCGGGGCACACGATTACGTTCCGATACGCCGGGAGCGAACTCACGAGGCCGCGATTGCGCGTTCGTAGACGCGCTCTAAGAGGTGAAGGTGAGAGTGGAGGGAAAAGGTGCCGGCCGCAGCGGTGACGGCCGCCGTGGATGAACGGGCCCAAAGTGCGCCGTCCTCGACCAACGCGCGGCATGCTTCGGTGAGCGCTTCGAGCGTCGGGTTCGCGACAGCTCCGGCGCCCGACATTCGCACATAGTCGGCGGTGCCTCCGCGATCAAATGTGACGACCGGGGTGCCTTCCGCAAAGGCCTCAAGCACCGACAGCGCGCCGGGCTCCTCCCACCCGGAGGGGAGCACAAGCACACGTGCCGCGCGGAGGAGCTTGGCGACGCCTTCGCGGTCGATGCGCCCGGCGAACGACAGGTTCGGCAATGTCGAGGCTGCTGCTTCGACTCTGTCTGCGAGGGGGCCCCATCCGGCCATGGTCACCGGCACTTCAGGCAGGCATCGCGCGAGATCGATCACAGTGTCGATGCCCTTTTCTGGACGCAGTCGGCCGATGAAGGCAATGCCTGCGCGCCCGCCGAACGTGGGCAAATCGATGACCGGCGGACGATCAACGAAGTTCGGAACAACCTCTGCGTGAATGCCCGACCGGGTATAAGCGCCTGAGACCCGGTCGGAGACTGCGACCCAGGTAGTGACGAGCCTGCGATGCAGCTGCCACCGGATGAGGAACGTCGCCGTGTTGAGTGCGCGAAATGAAGGGCGGTCCTCGTCGTGGTCCAGCCACCGTCCGGTGTGGTCAAACGAACTCGCGGAGATGAACTCATAGTCGTGCAGGGTCTGAACGACCGGAACGCCAGCTCTCCGAGCCGCAACGAGGGGTGCGCACGAGAGCTGCGGGTAGAGCTTATGGGCGTGGACGATGTCGGGCCGGAAACGCGAAAGCAGGCCAGTCATCGCGTGGTATGCCCGAGCGTTCCAGAGTGCACGCAGCGCCACGCCAGCTTGAGCCTTTCGCGACAACGTGTACCTCGTCCCGTGCGTGACCGTGCACGGCACGAACGCGCCGGCGCCGAACACGTTCTCCTCGCTCGCCGTCGCGAGCAAGCAGACCTCGTGTCCACGCCTCTCGAGGGCGTCGAGCAGGGCCAAGCAGTACGTGTCTGCCCCGCCGGTTACGTACGCGAAGTTGTTCACGACGAGGATGCGCATCGGTTAGGCGGCCCGCCGAAGTCCGCGCACCATCTGGGCGTGACGTCCGGTTTTCGCCGCGAAGCGGAAGCCTCCATCTCGGCGATAGATTCCCACCCGCGGCCAGAGCAGCGGAGACGCGCGTTCGAACCGTGCCGGAAGTGTGAAGCCGTGCACATACCCGACTTCCTTCGCCACGCGCGCGATGAGATCGTCCGCTTGACCGTACGGGTAGGCGACGATTCGACAGTCAATTCCGGTCTCGCGCTCGATGAGTTGGCGCGAGGTTGCCAATTCATCTTCAATACCTTGCTCGCTGATTTGGCGCAGGTGGGGGTGAGTGTGTGTGTGCGACCCGATCTGCCAACCGGCGGAAGCCAGCTGCCGAAGCTCGTCCCAGTCCAACGTTCTTAGTTCTGCTTCGCAACCGGCGTCGCGGATCTGGGGAGCCTCAGAGTGCGGAGCGCTACCGCTCACGTACGCAGTCGGAACGAAGACTGTGGCAGTTACGCCGAGTGCGTGGAGAACCGGCGCGGCGTGATCGAGGACGCTGCGGTATGCGTCGTCGAACGTGATCGCGAACACACGCTCGCGGGAGTCAGCCTCAACTGCGCCCGCCGGTGTCGTCGGGGCGAAACCGCGCGACAACAGTCGCTCCACCTGGCGCCTGAGTTGCGCGGGGGACACAGCGAGAGGCGTCTCCCAGAGGGGGCTAACGGCGTGGTAGCAGAGCACGAGGTGGCGGGGTGAAACTATCCGTCCGTTCATGCGCGGGCGGTCGCCTTGAGAATCCGCTCGACCATGCCTTCGACGGAGTAGACAGCAGCGCACTCGCGTGAAATGGCTTCTCGACGGCTGAGCCAGTGCTCTCGATGTTCAGCAGCATCTCGGAGAGCAGTCGCCAGATCACCGGCCGTATCCGATTTCGTCCGAACACCGTTAACGCCGTCGCGCAACGCTTCAACCTCCGGCCCATGCTCCCACGGCCAACCGACGACCATCGGCACTCCGAATCCGAAGCTCTGGGTCATTGAAAGGCCGGCTCGGCCCGCGGAAACCGTGGCGAGCACCCGGGCATGCAATGACCGGAGTTCGTCAAGAGCGTCGACATGTCCAAGGAGCACGACGTGCCCGGACAGTCCCGAGTCCACAATGCGTGCTTCGAGCTCTGGACGCAGAGGACCGTCACCGACGTAGGTCAGCGCGGCATCGACGCCGAGCGCCGGGAGCGCGATCTGGAATGCCTCAAGCAGAACCAGAGGCCGCTTGATCTCGATCAAGCGGCCGACGCAGAGAAACCCGCATGCATCGGGGCTCGTGGTCGCGTACATCTCCTCACGGCTGTACAGCGCGTTGGGACACGCGATGACCGTTGCGCGACCTTTCGCGGCCGCCTTGACATCAGCGGCCTCGGTCTCGGTGTACAGGAGCACACACGACGCAAGACGCCACATCACCCAGCGGACGCTGAAGGAGAGTCGATACCGCCCCCGGCGTGCCCATGCATGACCCCACAAGACCGTGTGACGCCTAAGCACGGTTCTCGTGAGCAGCACGAGCCACGTGGTGAGAACCCGCGGGTTTAATTCCACGAGCGCCGCGGAGGCAGGGACGACCTCGCGGAAGGCCCCGGACTGCCAGAGCAGGCGTCGCCCGAACAAGAACCTGTTGGACACGTTGTGGACGAGCGGTCGGATTTCGTCGCTTGTCTGGAGATCCTTATCGAAGTACTCGTCCCCCGCCACGAGCCTCAAGCCATCGCCGAGTCGCGATCGAAGGACCCCGAATAGCCGGACCCGATAATGCGGGACCACGGTCTGCAGGACGGTTAGCTGCGTTTTAGTCTGGTCCATCACCGGCCTGTCGCGGTGCGCGCAGGGCGCAACGCGAGCAGCAGTGCAGCCGGTATCCAGCCGAAGCGGCTGTAGACCGTCGGCTCCGCTAGCCCGAAGACGAGATAGGCCCCAAATGCTGACATCAATGCGATAGCCAGGTCGCTTTCTGTCGATCCTCTCGGACTGGTGGCGACGAGTCTCCAGCCGTGCCGAAATACCACGAAGATGATGAGACCGAGACCGAGAACGGCGAGAGCGCCGCCCGTGTACCAAACGTTCAGCAATGCGTTGTGTGGCTCGAATCCGGTAACAGTCTTCCGGTCATTCGTGGCGAAACCGCGTCCCGCAATGGGGTTGGATTCGATCGACCGCACTGCGACGCGATACGTCTCGAACCGTGTGGACAGGCTTCCCTCACGCTCCTGAACCTGGTGAAAACGCGTTGTGGGTGTGTACGCCCCGGCTTTGCTCTGGAAGTGCGTGATGTAGTACAGGCCGACCGCGCACGCGATTGCGACGGCGATCAGCAAGGAGACCTTCTTCTTCGCGAGCAGGTATGCGGCGGATCCCGCGAGGGCGGTGGTCATTCCGGTTACCGAGCCCGAAAGGATGACACCGATGAAGGCACCCGCGAGAGAAACGAGTATCAACGCTCGCACGGCGGGCCTATGAACCGAGCGCGTCGTAGCGAGCCATAGCAGGACGGGTGTCGCCACGCCTGCGGACCCCCCGAGGTCCTCGACGTGCTGGGCGGTGCCGAGCATACGGCCGGTGGGTGCGACTGTGAACGGGATAATCGCGCCGTACCGCAGTTGCACGAATGCAACAGCACCGCTGACGCCCGCCGAAAGACCCCATAGCAGCGCGGCAAGCGAGACCCGGTGGGTCGTGGTGAGAATCAAGCTCGCGAGCCAAAACCAAGCACATGTGAGCACGACGAAGCGTCCGGCTGTTGCAAGCGAGTCGAGTGGGGTAGCACTCGAGAAGCTTGAGAGGACTGCACCAGTTGCAAAGAGGCCGGCGGCTGCGGGAATGCCTCGGGCGAGCGTCCCACGCGCTCCAGCCGCGGAGGCTCCAAGCGCGGTGAGACAGCCGACGAGAAAGAGCCAGTCCGAGAGTGTGAAGTTAAGGAATGGCCTGAGGTTGAGCTGATCGACTGTGAGAACCCCGGCGAGGAAGGGCAGCGATGCGACGAAGGTCACCTCAGTGCGGACTCGTACCGGCGCAGCGACCTCCGGCTGCCTGCTGACTACGAGCGCCCCGATCCCGAGACAACTCGCGAGGACGAGGCCGAGGGGCAGAATCGGGGGTGTCCTGACGACGAGCAGGCCACCGGCCACGGCGACGGCGGCCGTGAGTAGTGGCCAGGAGAGATGCGCCTTAAGCGAGGGCATGAGCGTGCTCTGGTGGACTGGCGCGGTGCGACCCGGTGAGCGACCCGACGACCCGCGCAATTCCCGCGCCGAACGCGTCCCACGTGAGACTCTCGACCGCCTTCCTGGCGGTTCTTCCCACCGCCTCGCGTCGGTCGGGGTCCTTGCGAAGAAGTTCCAGGACCTGCGCGATCGAGCTTGAGTCTCGTACAGGAACAATGAAGCCCGAAACGCCGTCCACGATGACATCGCGCATGAACTCGGTCGCGACGACGACTTTGCCGCTGGCCATCGCCTCAAGGGCGGTCAGCGGCAAGCCCTCGACGAGGGACGGAAGAACGTAGACGTCGATGTCGGCGAAGACGTCTCGAAGCGCCGGCCGCGCAACTGCGGGTAGTCGCCGCACGCGCGGAAGATCGAGGAGTGATTCGGGCATGGTCTCTGGTGGATTGCCGACGATGAGTAGCTCCGAGGTCGAATCGTTGATCTCGGCGAACGCGTCGAGGAGATATGCGATGCCCTTCCGTTGCGTGACCTGTCCGACGAAGCCCACTCGGAAGATTCCGTCGTGAGGGCGAGAGCGCGGCGTGAAGAGTTCCGTGTCCACGCCGGGCAGAACGGTGATTACCTTGTCCGGATCCAGTCCCGAGGCAATGTGCGAATCCCGATGGGATGACGACAATGCAAGAACGCACGTGGCTCGTTCGAACTCCTCGAGCAGCGCGTCCTTGTGCGCGGCATCAGGGGCTTGGAGGCGAAGCGAGAATGCCCACTCGGGCCGCAGAGCCGCTTCCTCCTCCAGAACTGCGGCGGTGTATCGGAAATCGGCGATTCGCGAATTCAGGATCGTGGGGATCCCAAGAGCACTCGCACGCCGGAGAGACGCTAGAGCCGTGGTCGCGGTCGCCACAAGCGTCGTGTCGTCAGACGTCAACGATTGCGCAAGCGAGGCATCGAAGAGCCGGTTCTTGCGGAGATTGAGGTGCTCACCGAGACGGGATCCTGCTCTCAGCCGACGCGCCAACACGTTGATGAGCTCGGCACCTTTGGCATGGTGGCTGATGGAGTGGCGAGGGACATCGTCCGGCACAAAGCGCCGTGTAAGTTCCTCGAGAGCGCGATCTGTCGCCCAGCGAGGGAGAGCCTTGCTGCGGGCGAGGTCGCGAGTCTGGAAGGCGAAGGGAGCTGCGTATCGGCGAAGCATCCCGCTGCGGGCAAGGCCGACGGCGGCGTACACCATCTCGGGAAGGGACCCGGCATTGGCCACGACGGCGCCTGGCGCGTTCGAGGTCTTCATATCGACAGTGGCGGAGGTCACGTGGCGTTCTTCCCGCCCATCGCCACAGTGACGTCGCGAGAGTTAGCCCGCCGACAAACACGCCGTCCGTGCCCTGCGGGACTCGATTCGTGATTCGTTACCGGGCCGCCACTGGAGAGGCAGCCTTCGAGGAACGTTCGGAGGGTTTCAAACGCCCGTGAAGGAGCGAGCTCTGATTGCGCGAAAGCCGCCCCCGCTCGCCCGGCGTGCGCGGCGAGTGTCTCTGACTGCATCAGAGTCGACAGGGCGTCCAGGAGCGCGGTGGGTGACTCGGCGGGGATGACCAATCCCGCTCCCGCAGAACGAACCTCCCGGGCCACGTCGTCGTCGTCATCAACCGCGGCGACGATCGGAAGGCCGGCGGCGAAGTAGGTGGCAAGCTTGGATGGAAGTGCCATGTTGCGGACGGTGCTTCTCTGCACGAGGATTCCCGCGTCAGCGGCCGCCAGGATCGCGGGGAACGCGTCGCTTGGAGCGAGTGGCAAAAAGGTGGTGTTAGTCAGTTGAAGCCGCTTCGCCTGCTCTCTGAGGTAGTGCTTGCGGCTCCCGTCTCCCAGAAAGACGAAGCGGAGACGTGATTGCGATGTCTGAGCGGTTGCAGCTGCCGCGACGACGGTTTCCAAGCCCTGCTTGTGGCCCATGCTCCCGGCGTGAATCGCAATGAAATCATCAGACGCCCACCCGAGGCTCCGTCGAACTTCAGCCCGACTTTGGTCGGTGGTTGCAAGGATCGCTGGGTTTCTCACGCGAACGATCCGGTCAGGCGCGACACCGGCGGAGACGAAGTAGCTACGGAATCCCTCGGCGACAATCGCCACTCCCGCCGCGTGGCGCGCAATGTCTGTCTCGACTCTTGCCACATGGTGAGCCACTCGCGCGGCACCTGGAACGCCAGCCTGGTGCGCCGCTTTGCCAACCAGGTCCTGAAACAGGAGGGCGAACGGAACGCCGCGCGATCGGGCCGCGACCTGTGCAAGCACTGCTCCTCCCAGGCTGGGAACGATCCCGAGGACAAGGTCAGAGTCGTGCCGACGGAGCGCCTCTGGCAGGGCCGAAAGAACCCAGGAAGCTTCGTAGAGCCCTCGTCTGGCAGCACTCTGGCGCGAAGGAATGAAGTGCGATCGACGGATGAGCTTGAGACGGTTGACCTGGTGCGGCTCCGTCCACGGGTGTCGTTTCCAGGACGGATAGTGCGGGACGCCTGTGACCACAGTGACCGCCCAACCGCAGTCGGCCAGAGATCGCATCAACCACTCGGTGGGCAGCGCAATGCCTGTCAGCTCGGGCGCGTAGTTGATGCCGAAGACCAAGAGCCTTGGCGCGCGAGTTTGCGACCGTGGTGGACGGCTTGAGGGATGCATTTCGGGGACGCGATGGTCGGTCACGAGGCAGCTGTTCGGCTCGGAATGAAGAAGGTTGGCGGTTGGATGAGTGCCCGGATGAACTCTCTTCGGGGCTCGCCAACTGCCCGCAGCGTCAAGCGTAGGATCCCTGCGGCGAGCACGACTTCGCAGGCGAGTAGCGCCGCTCCCGCTCCGGCCAGCCCGAACGAGATCACCGCGGGGATTGCAAGGCCGATCATGCTCAGGTTGACCACCACGAAGATCACCGCGATTCGCGCATGACGGTTGGTCGCCGAGAGGACGACCGAGCTCGTCCACCAGAGTGCTCCGACTCCCATCGCCGCGAGGAGATAGCTGAAGAGCGGTTGCTCGACCTTGACTTTGTCGTGCGACCAGATCTGGACAACAGAGTCGCCGAAGAGAACCAGGGCGGCAATCGAGATCGCTGAGAACCAAACTGCAACCTGGCATGCCCGGTCGTGAATGCGGTGAACGAGGGCGTCGTTCCCAGCGCCGAACGCAGTCGCGATTTCAGGCCAGACGACCGCGTTGACGATGAGTACGGCCTGAAGGGCTAGCCGCGTGAGAGTTCGTAGTGCCGCGAACACGACGAGCGCCGACGGCGACAGAATCGAACTGATAACGATCGCCATGCCCTGAATGCTGACGGCGTTTCCGATCGGAAACCCCAGGAATGCGATCGCGGGCCGTACAAGGCGTCGAATGACCGCCAGGTCGATGTTGTCGATACCCATGCGGATCCAGGGAATGCGCACGCGAAGAACGAGCCTGATGGCCACAAGCCCCACAACGCGTATCGCGAGGTAGACGACTGCGACGGCTACCACGGAGCCGCCGGCGGCGACGGTAGCCGCGACGCCCATGAACTCAGCCAGTCGAACGCTGCTCGCAAGGAACGTCCCGAGGCCGTATAGGCCTTCGCAGCGGAACGCGCCGTCGACGACTCCCAGTAGTTGGGAGACGAGTACCGTGCCGCCAAGCAATGCGACGACCAGGGCGGCGGTCGAATGGTCGACATGCGAAAGATTGAAGTAGCGCTCGATCGGAAGGAGGACAGCGCCGAGGGCAAGCAATCCAGTCGCCGCGGTGATGAGGACACTTGTCACGGCAAGCGTGCTCTGGAATGCGACCAGCGCGCCCGGCCGGTTGTGCCGGCCGACCTCCATTGTCATCTCATTGGCGGAGACGGTCCCGAATCCGAGGTCGGCGATTGTCAGATATGCGGGAACGGCGCTGAGCACGAGCCATTCGCCGTATAGGCCGACGCCCCAGAAGTGCACAAAAAGCGGCAGGCTTGCAACCTGGATGAAGATGTTGACCGTCTGTGAAAAGGCCTGAGCGCCGATGCCCTTCGTCAGTCGTGAGCGAAGGGACGTTGGCCGGACGCCGTCTGCTGATCCGCTGGTCGCAGGGTTCGATAAGTCGCGTGGCGGTTTCATGCCGACTCCTGCACGTCTTTCGTTCGAATACTTGGAGCCGCGAGCTGCATTCGCAATGACCATTGCCGCAGTCGACGTCCGTGGCGTTTGCGCGGAGGTGCGCCAAGTAGCGCTTCGGCTTCCTGGAGCGCGAACCTAAAGCGATCGCCGAGCTCACTATGATTCTGTAATGAACGAGAATGGCGAAGAAGAATATCGTTGATAGTCAAATGCGCCGCGCTAATGAGACGTGATTCCGTTGCTATCTGCGCTTTGGCAGTAAACCATTCGAGCTGTTCGGCATAGAACGGTTCGCGAGCTTTGCTTGGTGGCGGATCGCGGTAGTAGCCGAACCATGCCGCCTCGAAATGTGTGCGCCCCCGAACGGCAGCGCGCCACCACATTTCGATGTCTTGCATAAAGGTCCACTCTTCCGGCCATCCGCCAAGCTCATCGAAAATGTCCCGTCGGATCGCGACACCTACGACCGGGACCGTATGAGCTAGCAAGTAGAGCTCATGCTGCTGGCGGGCAGATGCATCGTGGCTCACGGGAAAGCCGATCCGCCGTCCGCTAACTCCGTGGAACGATAGCGGCTTCAACTGGCCGTAGATCACTCCCGGTGCGCCATTACTTGCGCGATCGATGAAACCCAGGCATTGCGGGCCCAGGCGATCATCGCTGTGGAGGGTGACGAGGTACTCGCAGTCCGGGGCAAGTCGGTACGCCCGGTTCCAATTCGCGGACTTCGGCAGATTCTCGGAGTGCACGTGGGCGCTCAACCTGGGATCGTCGAACTGGCTGATGACTTCCGCTGAATTGTCCTGCGAAGCATTGTCCGAGACGACCACGGAGAAGTCATGGTGACGCTGCGCGAGCGCAGATTCGATCGCCTCTTTGAGCGTCTCCGCTTGGTTGTAGCTGGGAATAACGACGCAGAAGCGTGGCACGATCGACCTCAACTCGCCTAGCGGGCGACGTCACGCACTAGGAAGGTTTCGAGGTCCTGAGGTGTCCCCACTCCGAACATCCACGAACTCGGGATCTCGAACACGCCGACGCGCCCACCGCTCCGTACGAGATAGTTGTAAGTTGGGCATGTATAGAACTCCCCGTTGACGCGGTCGTCTGCGGCGATCATTGCCTCGGCGCTAGCGAAGAACATCGCGGCGCGACGGAAGTAGTAGATCCCCACGGTTGCGAGATTGCTGATGGGCTGTTTTTCGGCGACCTCAAGTACCTGGCCGACGGTGTTACAGCGCGCATAGCTCCACTTCGGATCGGGTGGGCTGTCAAAGACCAGAATCGAGCCGTCCAGTTCGCGCTCAAATGCGTCGGCGACGAACGCGTCGATCCCGCCGTGAACGAATTGGTCTGAGTTCGCGATTACGAGCGGTTCGTCGTACGGGATCTTCCCCTTCGCGGTCAGCAGCGTGCACGCCGTACCTTCCGTGCGCTCGTCGATGAGCGAAATCGTCACGTTCCGCCCGCTCACTAGCCGGTTGGCTGCCTCTGGTTCGCGGTCCACGTGGTCACGGCGCGCAATCAGGTGGTAGTCGGCGCCGCCGACGCTGAGATTGTCCAAAACGAGTTCGATCAAGGGGATGCCGTGCACTCGGATAAAGGGTTTCGGCGTCTCGTAGCCGGCCTCGACGAAGCGGCGCCCGTCTCCGGCCATCGGGACGATGACCGTCAAGCGCTTCACAGGCTCTTCTCCGCGTGCTCGCGGCCCAGCTGCATCTTGAAAACCTCGACGTCGCCAGGGGCGCCGAGCGGATGGAAGTCCGCATTGTCAATCGCGAAGAAGCCGACGCGCTCGCCGGCCAGGATGTTCTCATTGATCGAAGGGCAGATATAGAACTGGTTCGCGTAGCGAGCGTTCTTGAGGAGTGAGCGTTCCGCTGCGCCGATGAACAGCTCAGCTCGACGGTAGTAGTAGATGCCGACCGTCGCTCGAGAACTCAATGGCCGCTTCTCGGCCGTCTCCACCACCATGTCGTTCTCGTCGACCCGAATGAACGACCACCGGGGGTGGACGGCAGTGAAGGTGATGATCCCGACGTCGAGACGGTCCCGGGCAAAACTGTTGAGTGCCGGAGTGACCCCACATTCGAGGTACTGGTCGCCGTTGCAGATGAGAAGCGGCAAGGACGGGTCGAGTTCGTCGACGGCGGAGAGGGCGGTGCAGAGAGCGCCCGCCGTCGGCCGGTGGGCCTGAACGATGCGACATGTGGGCTCGAGGAGGCGCAGTACAGAGTCGAGGTGGAACCGCTTCACGTCGTCGCTGTTGACAACAAAGACGAACGAGCGCTCCCCTTCCGGCCGCGCGCTCATGATGGCGTACTCCACAAGCGGTTTTCCTTCGATCTCGATGAGCGGCTTGGGAAAGGCCTGTCCTGTCACAGTGAACGGCTCAGCCGCTCCCGCCATTGGCATGAGGACTTGAATCACGCTGAAACCCCTTCGACTTCGTCGATCCGGCGGCGGATGTTCTCGTACGTCACATCGGTCAGTTCGAAGACCTGGAGGACGTGGGCGCCCGCCGCACGGGCCGCTTCAATCCCGTAGTGATTGTCTTCGAGAACGAGCGCTTCCTCGGGTTGGACCTCCAGGCGCTCGAGCGCCCGCAAATAGATGTCCGGGTCTGGCTTAGATCGGGTGCAATCGGCGTTCGACAGTGAGAACTCGAGATATGGGTTGAGCCCACTTCGTTCGAGCATGAGGTCCACGGAGTCCCGAACGGCGTTCGAGCAAACGGCGAGTCGATATCCCTCGCGGCGAAGACGCGAGAGTGCGTACTCGGTGTGGAAGGTCGGAAAGCATTCGAGCGTGATCGTCTGAAGCGTGAAGTTTTGCTTCAGCGCGCTCACGATGCGGTGGAGGCCGTGCGGCAGTCCGTCGGTGACCGTCAGTTGCTCGAGTTTGTCGCGTGTGGGCAGCCCGTCGAAGCGCGTCAGATGATCGAAGCGGTCGATCTCGTAGCCGAATAGGCCAAGCGCATTGTTCAGAGACTCGTAGTGCCACTCGCGCGCATCGACCAACACACCGTCGAGATCGAAGATGACTGCCCGTATCGTCATAGGGCAAAGAACTCCTGTGCCTGGTGGGGAAGATCGGTGCAAAGCAGGAGCTTCGACGTATCGCGGAAAGGAATCAGTGCCTTCCAGAGGGGCAGAGGGTCGCGACGGTGGATCTCTCGCGAGACAACAGCCACGAGTTTCCCGCGATCGACATGGTGGTCGATCACATTTGCTGAGAGCCAATCGTCGCGCAATTCATCGAGCCAGATGCCCGCAGCTTCCGAGTAGAGTGCTGGTTCCGGCTCGAGGTCGCTGTGTCTTGTGAAGACCCGAAGGCCAGCGTCTAGGTATGTGACCATGTCGGGAATTGACATGTCGAAGAAGAAGCACCTGTCGCTCAGAGGGGCGATGAGAGAGGCGCAGGACGTTGCGAGACCGTCCGCCTTTACGTTCAGCGCCAGAGAAACCTGACCGTTACCGCTGGCGAGATCAGACACTTGGTCGATCGCCTCTGCGAAGCGCGTCTGTCCCGTGTGAGGCATGTCATGTGCGAGAACGACTTCACCATTGAGGTCACGGATATCCGTCTCGATGCCCCACCCCATGGAAACGGCTCCGCGCAGGGCCGCCAGCGTGTTCTGTTCCCTGCTTGATTGCCAAAGGCCGCGATGTGCGAGAAGCTGCATCGAACGTGCGGCGCTCATCGGACGGCTCCCGTGCTCGTCGCGCCCGTGACAGTCTGCGGACGAACTCGCCGAAGGAAGACTGGTGAAGCCGCCAACGTGCTGTCCTTAGTAGGCCCGCCGCTCACGGAACAGCGCCGGAATCGTTCGGAGCGCGAGCTTTAGGTCGGTCATCGGTGACCAGCCGGTGACATACAGATAGTCGAGGCGCACCATCTCCTCGAACGGGATCTCGCTTCGGCCCATGGCCTGCCACAGGCCGGTGATCCCCGGCTTTAGGTTGAGCCGCTTGCGTGCCCAGTCTTCGACGTGCTGGTCCTCGGCGAGGATCAAGGGTCGCGGGCCGACGAGGCTCATCTCCCCGACGAGGACATTGATGAACTGCGGGAACTCGTCGATCGACCAGCGGCGAAGAAGCTTGCCAACGCGCGTGATTCGCGGGTCGTCCGGTGCCTTGAACATCCGCGGCCGATCGCCGTCCTCGCTATGCATGTTCAGGTGTGCGATCTCCCCCTTCCGGGCCTCGGCGTCGACGCTCATCGTCCGGAACTTCCAGATCCGGAACGGCTGGCCGCGCTCGCCCACCCGCACCTGTCGAAAGAAGATGGGGCCCTGGGAGTCGAGCTTGATCATGACGGCGATGAGTGCGAAGACCGGGGCAAGAAGGAACAGGGCGATGCCGGCGTGGACGAGGTCGACCGCTCTCTTCAACCAGCGCGACGAACGCGAGAGTCGGAACGGCCGCAACCCGACGAGCGTCAGTCCCTCGACCGTGTGAAGGTCGACGCCTGGGCCGATCACGTCGAAATAGCGCGGGACGATGTCGACCTGGATGTCATCGTCGCTGAGCGCCCGGACGAGCGGAAGGATCTCCTTGTGCCCGTCCCGGGAGAACGCAAAGATTACGCGGTCGGCGGCGGTGAGGCGGACGAGTTGCGGGAGGTCCTCCGGCGAGCCGAGAATCGTCAAGCCCTCAAGCTCCGGGCGCTGTTCCCGCGGCTCGTCGTCGACGAAGCCAACGATGTTGAGGCCATACTCGGGGTGCTGGAGAACCTTCTTAGCGATCTGCTGCCCGACCTCGCCGGCGCCGACGATGATCGTGTTCTGCAGGTAGCTGTCGTGCCGTCGGCAGAGGCTGCGCGCGATGGCGCGGCACAGTGTGACGAGCAGGATCGCCATGCCCCAGAAAAACAGGACACGCTCGAGGTTCGGGTCGGCGAGCCCACTCAGCTTCGAGGTGGCGTAGAGCACCCAGGTTCCCACGGTGACGAGATGGAAGACCCCGATCAGATCGTCGCCGGTCGAGTGGTCTGTCCGCTCTTCGTCGCGGTCGTAGAGCCCGTAGAGCTTTGCCATCACCAGCCAGGTCGGAAGGATGGCGGTGAAGATGATCGCCTCTAGCCAGGGAGTGATCGTGCTGCCGGACGGCTCGGGGAACACGAGCTCGGCCAGGACGAAGGCGAGGAGTGCGCCGACGACGTCTGCAGCGAGCAGTCCGCGCCGGACGAGCCACCCCCGCCGCTTGGCAAGTGGATTCCGCTCCCGGCCCGGGACCGCCATCGAGTGAGTCGCTTGTGTCTCGGCGTGTGTGGCATCGAGAGAAACCCGGCTCTCGGTGGTGCTCATCGCCTCACCGCAGCCTCAGAGACTCGGGGGTCTCGACTTGGTCCGATCGGCGCAGGTAGCTCGTGTAGTTACGCCTGTAGGAGTAGTAGCCGTAGCCGTACGCCTCGTCGGTCTCGGCGGCGGTGATCGCGATCCCCATCGGCTTCGCCGGCGAGGCGACGAGGATGCGCTCGAGTTCGCGTACCGTCGGCCGGCGGAGCTTGTCGATGCGGGTAACGAGCAGGAACGCGTCCACCTTTGCCGTCAGCGCGAGTGCGTCCCCGACAGCGAGCAGCGGCGCGGTGTCGACGATCACGACATCCGCACGTCGGACGAGGTCATCGAGGATCGAATTGACGATACTCGACCCGAGAAACTCACCCGGGTTCGGCGGGAGTGGACCGCTGCCGATGACGTCCAGCGTCCCGGCGATCGTCACGGCTCCATTGGTCTTTGCGCGTCGGCTCTTCAGCGACCAATTCGGGCCGTCGCTGAGCGGATACGGGGCGAGCGCGTCCTCGACTGCGACGTGGCGAAGGGCGATGTCGGTGAAGCCTGGACGGCGGCCGAGCGGGAAGAACTTGTGTAGGTACGGCCGCCGCAGGTCGAGGTCGACGAGGATCACTCGCTTTCCGCCGCGGGCGAGCGAGATCGCGAGGTTGGCGGCGGTCGTCGACTTGCCCTCGTTCTCGAGAGCACTCGTCACCATGATCGCCCGGGCCTTGGCCTCGAGGTTTGCGAACTCGACGTTGGTCCGAAGCACGCGGTAGGGCTCGGCGCTGTGCCCCTCGGGGTCGGCCAGCATTGCGAGCCGGTCAGCGTTTCGGAATTCCTTCGGCGGCTCGGGAAGACGCGCGAGGATCGGCAGGCCGAGCTTCCGCGACACCTCTTCGCCGGAGCGAACCTTGGTGTCGAGGGCCTCTCGGAGGAAGGCGAGCCCAATGCCGAGCACCAGCCCGAGCAGGAGACCGAGGATGCCGTTCCGCTTCGGCTTCGGCTGGACCTGTGAGGCGCCCTGCGCTTCCCGCACGAGCGATGCGTTGGAGGTTTGGAGCGCCTGCATCGTTGCGAGCTGCTGATCTCGATCGACGAGGCTGGCGTAGAGGGCTGACTTTGTATTGCCTTCTGCCTCGAGCTGAGCGACCTTTTCTTGGACTTGCGAGCGGGCTGTTGCGAGCGCCGAGGTATCCAGCTCATGGCGGTATGAGATGTAGGACGCCGCGTACGCGGTCGCGAGCTTGGACGCGAGAGCGGCATCGCGGCTCGTGAACTTGAAGGTGAGAAGATCGGCGCCCGTCTTGGTCGAGACACTGGACGCAGCCGAGAACGCCTTGATCGTCATCGTCGTGCCCGTCTTTTCCAGCGTCCGCTCGATGACGGGGGGGACGCGAGCAAGATCGGCTTGAGTCTGCGCAAGCCGAGCCGGGTCGATCGAAAGGCTCGGATCGTTGACGCCGTTTAGGCTCGTTGAGAGGTTCTGCCGGCTGAGGAGCACCTCGGCCGAGGCCTGGTACTTCTTCTCCTGGTGCAGCGAGAACGCGACCGCGGCTGCCGGCACGGCGATGGCGCAGAGCAGGACGATCCACTTGCGCCGTCTGATCACCTGCAGGTACTGGCGCAGGGCGGACTCGTGGGTGCCGTGCTGCTCGTGCGGAAGCGTGTACGAGTTCGGGCTCATGCCCGGCCTCCGCATTCGGCGGTCGGTTCACTGTCCCGCCGGACGGCGAGGCGTGCGCACAGGCGTGCGCCAGATGAAACGGTCAAACCTCTCTCCCCTTTCCCGAGGTCCCCAGTGACCTGCCGGCTAGTGCCGGCCCAAAGACCTTAAGACACCTTGAGGCAAAAGGGAATAGGTCCCGAGTTCAAGGTTCGTTAAGACCCGGTGGACCTTTGGCGAACGCCGGATCCTCGATACCGGGGCTCAGCCCAAAGTCTCTGAGACCTCCGGTCTCAGAGACTCGGCGCGAAGTGGCGTCTCGCGGTCGGTAGTTCCAGGTACCACAGCTAAAAAAGCAGCATTTCCTGGAGACCGCGCATCTCGGAGATCGAAAAACAGTGCCTGGCACCTCGGGTGCCAGGCACTTTAGGCGCCGGGCGTCACGGACACGATGTCCGCGAGGTGGATCAGGCGGAACGTGTGGCGGATCGCGCGCATGCGGTCGCGCTCGTCCTCGATCTCCGGCGCCTCGCGCCAGAGATCCTGCGCGCACACCAGCAGCCGGCGGATCTTCTCGAGCTCGCCGCGGTCATAGCCGTTCTCGCTGCACGCGTTCAGGGCGAGGCCGATGACGCCGACGGTGTCGGCCTGGCGGGTCCACAGGAGCGGGGTCGCCATCGACAGGTACTGGTGGATGCGGGCGAGCACCATCGGCTGCGTGAACGTGTCGCTGCCCTTCGCCGGGGTCGGCTCGAGCGGCTCCTCGCCGTCGGCGAGCCGGTTCGCGTTGCCGGCGAGCATGTCGCGGAGCTGCCGGTCGTCGTAGCCCGCGACGCGCGCGGTGCGCAGCGAGATGAGCAGCGAGCTCGGCTGCTGGCCGTACGGGAAGTCCGACGCGTACAGCACCTGCTCGGGCGAGACCTGGCGGAAGAAGTCGAGCAGGTCGATCGGGCTCCACGCCGACGTGTCGAAGAACACGCCTTTCTTCCCGGCGAGCAGGCGCATCAGTTCGCCGAGGTCGGCGATTCCGGCGTGGGCGAGGATCAGGTGCGCGTCCGGGTACCGGTCGACGACGCGGGCGAGGTCGGCGGCGATCGGCGGCAGCCCGCGGCCGGCGTGGATCAGGATCGGCACCTTCCGCTCGGCCGCGACCGCGAACACCGGCGCGAGCCGCTCGTCGTTCAGCAGGAACTTCTGCGCGCGCGGATGGAGCTTGATCCCGCGGGCGCCGAGGTCGAGGCAGCGCTCGGCCTCCTCGATCGGGCTCTCCGAGAGGTCGAGGCGGACGAACGGGATGAGACGGCCCTCCGAGCGCGCGGCGAACTCCAGCGTGCGGTCGTTCCCGGCGCGGAAGGCGGGATGCCGGTCGGGCTCGTCCAGGCAGAACATGAACGCGCGCGACATGCCGTAGCGGGCCATGATCCGCTCGAGCTCGTCGTAGTCGCCCACCATCCCGTCGATGTCGTGGCCGAGGTGGAGGTGCGCGTCGAAAATATCCGCGCCTTTGGGGAGCTCCCGGCGCATCTCCTCGTCCCACTCGTCGATCAGCTCGAGTGCCCGGGTCGCCGCGTCGCTCACGGCTGGAACATAGCTACAGGCACTTGTCGATCAGCGCGTCGTCGCCGGGCCGCGGCGTCGAGAGCCAGCTGACGAGCGCCTTGTCCTTGCGGCGCACCGGGAGCGCGCCGCCTTGCTGGCCGGCGAGCTGCTCGACGAGCGCAGTGAGCTGCTGCTCGGCCCGGTTCGCGAGGATCCCGTTCTTCGCGAAAAGGAGGAGCGCCTGGCGCTTTCCGGGCTCGAGCGTGACGACGAGCGCGCGCTCGATGCCGGTCGACGCGAACGACGGGGTCACCGTGTTCTCCTTGACGGTCGCGCCCTTTCCCTCGAGGCAGCTCGTCGCCGAGTCGGCGCTCTTGCCGCCGCCACAGGCTGCGAAAAGCAGCGGCAGCACGGCGAGTAGGATCACGCGGCGCATCGACGGTATAATAGACCTGACCAGGTCTAGTCAGGAGGAGACATGTCCGTCACGGTCGTCGGGATGTACGAAGCCAAGACGAATCTCTCGAAGCTCATTCGGAAAGTGACGAGCGGAGACGAGATCGTGATCGCGAGGGGCGGCACCCCTGTGGCCAAGTTGGTGCCCTACGAAGAGCCGAAGCGGACGCCGGGCCTCCTCAAGGGGATGTTCACGATCGCCCCGGACTTCGACGATCCACTGCCGGAGTTCGAGCAGGCCCTCTACGGCGAGTGAAGCTCCTGCTCGATACGCATGCGTTTCTCTGGTGGCTGCGTGACGACAAGTCGCTTGGAACGAAGGCTCGAACGGCTCTCGAGAGGTCAGGGAACGTCCTTCTGGTGAGCGCGGTCTCGGCGTGGGAGATCGCCGCAAAGCAAGCGCGTGGAAAGCTCCCCGGATTGCCGGCCAACGGCGATATCGAGGAGTGGATCGAACGTTCCGGCTGCACGCCTCTCTCCATCACGGTTGGTCACGCCGTCGCCGCCGCCCGGCTGCCGCTCCATCACCGGGATCCGTTTGACCGGCTCCTCGTCGCGCAGGCGCGCGCCGAGGAGGCGACGCTTGTCGCCAGTGATTCGCGGATCGCCAAGTATCGAGTGAAGCTTCTCGACGCATCTGCCTAGCGATTACGATCCTCGGGCCGTGCCAGACGTCCTGATCTACGCCGGAACCATCGATCCCGCCATGCGGCACGAGGTGCCGATCGGGATCCCCGACCCGTTCCTCTACGTCGAGCGCGGGGGCGAGCGGCACGTCGTGCTCACCTCGTTCGAGATCGACCGCGTCAACGACATCGAGAACGGGCCGACGCCGCACGCCTACGAGGAGTTCGGGTACGACCAGCTGCTCGCGCAGGGGCTGGAGCGCGAGGAGGTCTACATCCGGATCGTCCTCAACGCGGTCAAGCACTTCGGGGTCACCGAGGCGGCCGTGCCGGCGAGCTTCCCGACGATCTTCGCCGACCGGCTGCGCGCGGAGGGCGTCACCCTGACGCCCGAGTATGGCCTCTTCTACGACCGCCGCCGGGTAAAGAGCCAGACGGAGCTCGACGGGATCCGGCGCGCGCAGCGCGCGGCCGAGGCGGGGATGGACGCGGCGCGGGCGCTGCTGCGGGCGGCGAGCCAGAACGGCGACGGGCTCGAGGTGGACGGTGCGCCGTTGACGTCGGAGCGGATCAAGGCGGCGATCGCGGCCGCGTTCACCGAGCGCGGGATGACCTCCGACGAGTTCATCGTCTCGCACGGCTCGCAGGCGGCAGTCGGTCACGACATGGGGTCGGGGCAGATCAAGGCGGGCGAGACCGTGGTCATCGATCTCTGGCCGCGCGACATCGCGACGCAGTGCTACGCGGACATGACGCGGACGTTCGTCGTCGGCGAGGTGTCCGACGAGGTGCGGCGCTACCACACGCTCTGCAAGGAGGCGCTCGACCGCTCGCTCGCCGCGGTGCGCGCCGGGGTGACGGGCTCGTCCGTGTTCGAGCTCGTCTGCGACCTCTTCCACGAGGCCGGCCAGCCGACGCAGCTCTCGAAGGCCGAGGGCGAGGTGCTCCAGAACGGCTTCTACCACGGGCTCGGCCACGGGGTCGGCCTCGAGGTGCACGAGGCCCCGTCGCTCGGGCGCGCGCCCGGGGAGATGATCGCCGGCGACGTCGTCACGCTCGAGCCGGGGCTGTACAAGCACGGCTTCGGCGGTGTGCGGCTCGAGGATCTCGTGCTCGTCACCGAGGACGGCGCCGAGAACCTCACGGACTACCCGTACGACCTCGAGCCGTGAGCTCGCCGGGCGACGCGATCGAGACCCTGCTCGCCGAGGAGCGGCGCTACCCGCCGCCCGCGGACTTCGCAGCGCAGGCGAACGCGCAGCCGTCGATCTACGACACGCCGTTCGATGAGCTCTGGGAGCGGGAGGGACGCGAGCGGGTCACCTGGTTCGAGCCGTTCACCGAGCTCTACGAGTGGGAGCTCCCGTACTCGAAGTGGTACCTCGGCGGGAAGCTGAACGCGTGCTTCAACTGCGTCGACCGGCACGTCGAGGCCGGGCGCGGCGAGAAGGTCGCGTACTACTGGGAGGGCGAGCCGGAGGACGACCGGCGCGAGGTCACGTATGCGGATCTTCTCGGCGAGGTGACCCGGCTCGCCAACGCGCTCAAGGCGATGGGCGTGGGCAAGGGCACCGCGGTCGCGATCTACATGGGGATGGTCCCGGAGCTGCCGGTCGCGATGCTCGCGTGCGCGCGCCTGGGCGCGCCGCACACGGTGGTCTTCGGCGGGTTCTCGGCCGACTCGCTGTCGTCGCGGATGCTCGACATGGGCTGCGAGTTCCTGATCACGCAGGACGAGGCGTGGCGGCGCGGGACGACGGTGCCGCTGAAGGCGATTGCGGACGAGGCGATGGCTGACGCGCCGGTGCGCGGGTGCATCGTGCTGCGGCGGACGGGCGGGGACGTCGCGATGACCGAGGGGCGCGACGTCTGGTGGCACGAGGCGGCGGTCTCCGACGAGGCCTGCCCGTGCGAGCCGATGGACTCCGAGGACGTGCTCTTCCTGATGTACACGTCGGGGACGACCGCGAAGCCGAAGGGGATCGTCCACACGACCGCCGGCTACCTCGTCGGCGCGGCGTCGACGCACTACTACGTCCACGACGTGAAGGTCGACCAGGACGTCTACTGGTGCGCGGCCGACGTCGGGTGGATCACCGGCCACTCGTACATCGTCTACGGGCCGCTGTGTCTCGGGACGACGAGCGTCCTGTACGAGGGGACGCCGGACTTCCCGGACAAGGACCGCTGGTGGTCGATCGTCGCCAGGTACGGCGTGACGATCCTGTACACGGCGCCGACCGCGATCCGCGCGCACATGAAGTGGGGCGAGGAGTACGCAGGCCGGCACGACCTCTCGTCGCTGCGGCTGCTCGGGACGGTCGGCGAGCCGATCAACCCGGAGGCCTGGGAGTGGTACCGCGAGCACATCGGCGGCGACCGGACGCCGGTCGTCGACACGTGGTGGCAGACCGAGACGGGGATGTGCCTGATCACGCCGCTGCCGGGCGTGACGGTGGCGAAGCCGGGCTCCGCGACGCGGCCGTTTCCCGGGATCGATGCGGCGATCTACGACGAGTCCGGCAACGAGGTCGGGCTCGGGGGCGGCGGGTATCTCGTCCTCCGGCGACCGTGGCCGGCGATGCTGCGCGGGATCTGGGGGGACGACGAGCGGTACCGCGAGACGTACTGGTCGCGGTTCCCGGGCGTGTACTTCGCCGGGGACGGCGCGCGAACCGACCGCGACGGGGACTTCTGGCTGCTCGGGCGCGTCGACGATGTGATGAACGTGTCGGGCCACCGGATCTCGACGATCGAGGTCGAGAGCGCTCTTGTGGATCATCCCTCTGTTGCCGAGGCCGCGGTGTGCGGGCGGAATGACGCGCTGACCGGGCAGGCGATCGTCGCGTACGTGACGCTGCGGGGCGGGCAGGAGGGGTCGGTCGAGCGGATGGAGGAGCTGCGCGACCACGTCGCCAAGGTGATCGGCCCGATCGCGAAGCCGGCGAACATCGTCTTCACGCCGGAGCTGCCGAAGACGCGCTCGGGGAAGATCATGCGGCGGCTGCTGCGGGACGTCGCCGAGAACCGGCCGCTGGGCGACACGACGACGCTCGCCGATCCGACGGTCGTGTCGGAGATCGCGTCGCGCGCGTCGTCCGAGCCGACCGAGGAGTGAGCTCCGGCTCCGAGCAGCGGCAGCTCGGCGTCGAGCTGTTCAACGAGGCGTGGTCGCTGATGGAGTCGCGCGAGGACGACGACCGGCTCCTGCTCGCCGCGTACGCGTCCGCGTACCACTGGTCGCGCGCGCCGGAGTGCACGGCGGCGAACCGGGCGCGGTCGGAGTGGCAGCTCTCTCGCGTCCACGTGGTGCTGGGCCGCCCGGAGCCGGCGCTGTGGCACGCGCATCGGTGTCTGAAGTGGTGCGAGGACCACGGGATCGGCGACTGGGACCTCGCGTATGCGTACGAGGCTTTGGCGCGTGCCGCTGTTCTCGCGGGGGAGCCGAGCGCGGGTGCGTGGCGCGAGAAGGCGCGGGCCGCTGGGGACGCGATCGCCGATCCGGAGGATCGCGAGCATTTCGACGAGGACTTCGCGACCCTCTAGCCCGGGCGGTTTCTCGCTGCGAGTCTCTGAGACCCTTTGGTCTCAGAGACTTGGGGTGGCGGGCGGTGTCTTGGTGCGAGTCTCAGAGACTCACGTGGCGACTGTTCCAGTGCTGTGATGCGGATCTGGCAGCGCGCGACCCTGCGCGTGGAGGTCGGCCGCGTAGGCGGCCAGCGCCTCCCTGATACGTTCGGCGACCTCCGACTGGCTGGCGCCGAGCGCGACGACACCTGGTACGTCGGGGATGTAGGCGCCCCACGCTCCGTCGTCGGCTTCCTCGTAGATCACGACGTATTCGCTCACCGAAGCTGCTCCAGTCCGCTTGCGCGTCGAATGCTACCCAGGGTGCCGAGCGGCACTGTGTCCGCGTCCTTCCCGGCGACAACGATTCGCGCATCACGCTCGAGATGAGCCCATACCTCGTGGGAACCACGTGTTCGGACGACGAACCATCCGGCCGCGATGAGCGCTGCTCGCACCTCTCGGTATTTCTTCGGCACCGCCGGAGGGTAGGAGCCCAACATCCCTCATGTCGCCCCGCGCCGCGGAGTTCTTCACTCTGGGCACGGTTTCGGGCGACTTCGACGTGACTCCCGCGCCGCGTGCTTCCGATCGAGTGTCTGGCACTCCGGCGAAGCCCGGAGTGCCAGACACTGCGACTTCGAGCTACCCGACCTCGGGCCGGGCGACGGCGATCGCGTGCGTCACGGCCGTCGGGGCCTGCGGCGGGTCGAACGTCTTGCCGTCGACCGAGATGTAGTAGTCGACGCCGTCCGGGGTGACGTCCGAGCCCGGGATCGTCGCCTTGTACGTCCCCGGCTCGACGCCGCGCTGCATCGGCAGCGAGCTGTACGCCGCGTCGCCGTGCTGGCGGTAGAACAGCGTGACCGCCGTTGCCTTGCCCAGGACGACCGCGTTGATCGGCGTCGGCCGGCCGGAGACCTGGAACCGCACGGCCGGGTGGAGCACGGTCGCGGTCTTCGTCGACGCGGTGTACTGCGCGAGCGCGACGCCGAAGAACTGCATCACCGCGCGGGTGATCCGCACCGCCGAGTCCTCCGACACGACCTGGTTGAGCGAGAACGGCGTCAGCACCGACTTGAAGCCGTTGCGGTTGCCGGTGACGGCCGTGCCGAACCCGTCGCCGTAGCGGAGCGGCCGGTTCGCCTGCGCGAGCTGGAACGCCTGCTCGGCCGAGCCGAACACGCCGGTCGCCGCGACGTTCACGACGTCGGAGAACGGCCGGACCTGGAACGACTGCAGCTCGTACGTGTTTCCGCCGAGGGCACTGCCCGTACCGCGGATCGTGTACGGGTGGTCGAACGTGAGCGTCTCGACCGAGTCCGCTCCGAAGTACCCGTGGAGGAACGCGTCCGCTCCGACGACCTCGAGCGCGCCGGCGGCGCGGTTCGAGGCGAGCCACAGCTTGCCGCCGCCGTCGAGGTACTCCCCGATCGCGGCGCGGTCGACGGCCTCGAGCTGGCCGGGGCCGCGGTCGATCGAGCCGACCCAGATCACGGCCGAGTACTTCTTCATCTCGGCCGCCGGCACGTGCGCGGTCGCGACGGCATACGGGATGCCGAGCGCCGCCAGTGCGCCGGTGTACGCGACCTCGCCGTCGGTGAAGCCCTCGTCGTCGACGACGAGCACCTTCGGCTTGGCCGGGCCGGCGAAGCCGTCGACCGGCTGCGTGTTGTTGTTCTCCGAGCCCTCGGCGAGCGTGTTCGAGGGGTCGACCGTGACCGAGAGCCGGTACGGGCCCTCGGCGGCCGGCGTGAACGAGAACGTGTACTCCTTGCGCTGGTACTTGTCGAGCGTGATCGTCCCCTGCGAGACGGTCTTGCCCGAGACGGCGTCCTTCACGAGCACGGCGACCGAGCCGGGCGCCACCGAGCCGTTCGAGAAGATCGGCACGGAGAAGGCATTCGACTGGCCGGCGTTGACCGTGCCGCGCCCGTCAGCCGCGTTGATCGCGGGGAAGGCGTAGCCCGGCGACACGTCGGTCTTGCCGTTCAGGTTGAGGACGTCCAGCGTCAGCTGGTTCGGCCCGACGGACTCGGCCCCGAAGTCGAGGTTGTTCGCCGTGCCAGTGCGGATGTTCGTGAACGCCCACCCGGTCGGGGCCTTCGACCATTGCGACCAGGTGTCGGCGCTGCCGCGGGTGTCGAACGGGGTGCTCTCGAACTTGACCCTGCCCGTGTACGTCGTGCAGAGGGCGAAGTCGCCGACCCGCGCGACCCAGTTGCCGGGAGCCGGGTTGCTGTAGACGATCGTCTCCTGCCCGCCCTGGCTGCCGCTGTCCGCGACCGTCGACTTGGCGACGAGCTGGCCGCCCTCCTCGTGGAAGAGCTGCAGGGTGCAGTCGCCGCCGTTGGGCGGCCCGTTGCCCTTGATCGTCACGGTCATGATCCGGTTCGCCGGGTTGTTCTGGACGACGAACGGGTCGTCGACCGTCCCCTGCGGGGTGACCGTCTTGCCCTGGCCCAGGGGGATGGACGCCTGCGGGGTGCCGGGCACCGGCTGGCCGAGCGGGGAGAGCTGCCGGGTGCCGGAGGTCATGCCCGTGGCCGTGGTGACGAACAGGTCGCTCGCCTCGCCGCGGTGGTAGTTCAGGGCGAGGTCCTGCGTGTCGTCGTAGTAGTCGAACTCCTCGACGTCGACCTGCATCCGGTTCGGCTCGTTCTGGCCGCCGTTCGCCCCGTAGAGGACGTTCGAGCGCCGCCAGTAGTCGAAGTGGAAGACGAGCAGGCCGGAGCCGTGGTTCGCCCGGTCGAACGACGGGCTGCGCTTGACCGAGCCGAGGTTCGGATACGGCCCGGCGGTCCGGCTCGCGTACTCGAGATAGAACCCCTCGACGATGTAGCCCTTGCCGGGGTCGTTGAGCAGACCGGTCATGTCGCGCTGCGTCCAGACGTGACCGTCGTCGTCGGTGTCGCCGACGTTCATCCACTTGGTCGGGACGAGGAGGACGTTCGGATTCGTCGCCGAGGAGGTGTAGCCGGGAAGCGGCTTCTCACGCGGCGCGAGCGTGTAGTTCGACAGGTCGCCGTGGACGATCGTCGGCTTCAGCCACCCCTGCCACACCCGGGTGGCCGGGTTGAACCAGACCGGGTTCGAGCCGGACGGGTTCCCCATGTAGGAGCCACCGGACATGATGTCCCAGTCGCCGTCGCCCTGCGTCGAGCTGTCGGTTGCGTAGTAGTCGGGCTCGCCGAGCGCGTGCGCCATCTCGTGCGAGGCGACGCCGATGTTCAGCTGGTCGCCGGCCTCCGGGAACTCGGGCATCGTGAAGACCCGATCGATCAGGACACCGTCGTTCGTCGGCATTCCCCCGCGCACCGTCTGCGTGTCGACGCCCACGAGCCCTTCGACGATGTCGCCGAACGTCGAGATCGGCAGCGCATGCGACCACGTGTTGCAGGGGTCTCCCGTGACCGCCATGTCGGCGCCCGAGTGGACGATGCCCATGAAGTCGACGTAGCCGTCGCCGTTGTTGTCGTACTGCGCGAAGTTGACGAGCGGATCCGCCTGGGGAACGGCCTCGAACGTCATTCCGGCTGCGCCGCCCCCGCCCGGGAGGAGCTGGTCGAGCGGATCGAGGTCGTCGTGCGTCTGGTCCGGCGGCGCCGAGATGCCGCCGTAGTAACAGCGGTCCTGCACCGAGCGGGCCGACGTGTACGGCCCGTAGACGTCCACCTGGACCAGGAACTGTCCGTACGAGGTCTCGAAGTAGTACTCGGTCAGGGAGCCCTTCGGGTTCCCGCCGAAGCCGTTCAGGATCTGGCTGAAGTGGGCGACGTCGTCGCCCGCCTGGAACGTCGGGATCGACTGCCCCTTCTCCGGATCCCACCACGTCGCGAGCAGGAGCACGGGGAACTTGAAGAGCGTCACGCCGGCGTTCTTCTTCACGCCCTTCAGCGTGCTGGCCGCGCGGACAGCGGCGGCCTGCAGCTGCGCGCTGAACTCGGCCGCAGGCGTGACCTTGGCGAGGTGGATCCGTCCAGCGCCCTTCTTCAGGCCGGCCGGGCTCGCCTTGCCGACGATCCGCTTCGAGGCGACGAGCACCCCGCGGTCGTTCCGGCCCTGCGCGTAGCGCCACCAGCCGTCGGAGCCCTTCATGACGGTGTAGCCGTGGACTTCGAGCAGCCCGCCGAGCTGTGCTTCGGTCAGGCGGGCGCTGAAGGTCGCGCCGTTCGGCTGCCTGACGACCATGCTCAGGTCGTTTGCGGGCGCGAAGTCGGTCGCGGTCGCGACGCGGACGGAACGCTCGCCCGGCTTGAGCCTGGCCGTATGGCCCGGTTTCGCGGCCACGGCGGATGTCGCGATCGCGAGTACCAGCAGCGCGACCGGAACGGTCAGAAACCTCGAAATGTTCACCTGCACTCCCCCTCGTGATGGAACGCTGTCGGCGCTACAACGCGCGAGACCGCGGCGAAGTTACGGGCCGGCCGGGGTGCCATTCGAGTCTCTGAGACTCTGTCTCAGAGACTTAGGGCGCCGGGCGGCTGCTTGGGTTCGAGTCTCTGAGACTGCGTCTCAGAGACTGGGAGTGCCGGGCGGCTGCTTGGGTTCGAGTCTCTGAGACTGTGTCTCAGAGACTCGGAGCGCCGGGCGGCTCAGCTAGCCGAGCAGCTTCTCGAACCGCTCGGCGTCGTCGAACGGGCCGATGACGGCCAGTCGCAGCGCGTCGTCGGTGATCAGCTCCTGCGCGACGCGCTGGACGTCCTCGGCGGTAACGGCCTCGACGCCCGCCAGCACCTCCTCGGGCTCCGGGGCGCGGCCCTCGAGCACCTCACGGCGCAGCCCGAACATGATCAGGCCGTGCGGGCTCTCGATCTGGAGGACGAAGCGGCCCTTGGCGAAGTTCTTCGCCTTGCGGAGCTCGTCGGCCGGGACGGGCTCGGCCGCCATCTTCCGGAGCTCGGCGGCGACGGTTCCGACCGCGTCGTCGATCCGGTCGATGTCGACCCCCGCCTGCGAGTACAGCGACCCTGCGTCCGTGTACGCGTGGTTCGTGGCGAAGACGTAGTAGGCGAGGCCGCGCCGCTCGCGCACCTCGGTGAAGAGCCGCGATGACATCCCACCGCCGAGGACGGTCGACAGGACCATCAGCACGTACCGGTCGGGATCGACGAGCTGCCGCGAGCGCACGCCCAGGCAGATGTGCGCCTGGTCGGACTGCTTCGTGTGCACCTTCACGCGCGTGCCGTTGGGGCTCGGCTGCGCCGGGATCGGCGCGCCGGTTTCGGCGTCGGGAAGGTCGCCGAGCAGCTCGGTGATCCGCTCCGTGAGGTCGTCGCCGGTCCGCCCGCCCACGCCCACGACCATGCGCGACGGCTTGTACCACCGGTCGAGGTACCCCAGGAACATGTCCCGGTTCGCGGCCTGGACCGTCTCCTTGCGGCCGATGATGTCCCAGCCGAGCGGGTGGTCGCCGCCGTAGACGAGCTCCTCGTACACGCCGTCGACGAAATCCCGCGGCGTGTCGTAGTACATGTTCATCTCCTCGATGATCACGCCCTTCTCGCGGTCGATCTCCCCGGCGTCGAACTTCGAGTTGCGGAGCATGTCGACGATCACGTCGAGCGCGACATCGCGGTGCTCGGCCGCGCACTTGACGTAGTAGCCGGTGTACTCCTTGCTCGTGAAGGCGTTGAACTCGCCGCCGATCGCGTCGACCTCTCCGGCGATGTCGCGCGCGGTCGGGCGGCGCTCCGTGCCCTTGAAGAACATGTGCTCGGAGAAGTGTGCGATGCCGCTCGTGTCCGGCGTCTCGTAGCGTGACCCGGCGGCGAGCATCACGAAGCAGGAGACCGACTGGGCCTGCGGCATCGGGGCCGTCAGGAGCCGCAGCCCGTTCGGGAGGGTCTGGCGCTCGTAGGCGGGCATCGGCGCTAGCCTAGCTGGCCCGGTCGAACCCGAGGTCGGTCGTCCCGAGCAGGTGCGAGGGCACGACCTCGAGCGTGCAGCGCGTCCCGGGCCGGTCGACCGGCACCGACCCGTGCGACGACTCATCGGTCTTCAGATCGAGGCGCTGCACCAGCTTCCCGTCCACGCGGATGTCGACCGTCTGGTTCTCCTTCGCGAAGATCGTGTACCGGAACGCCCCGTGGCAGTCCCACGCCTCGACCTTCCCGGCGTTCGGCCCGTAGATGTCGCCGTTCAGCTGCACCGCGCTGGTCTGTGACACCAGCCGCAGCGGCCCGTCGAGCTTCCACAGGGCGAGCCCGCGCTGGGTGAGGCCCGGTTGGGCCACGTCGGCGACCTTCTCGCCGGCCAGCTCGATCCAGTTCGAGGCGATCGCGTACTCGGGCGGCGGCCGGGAGTCGACGACGGCCGCCACCCCGTCGTCGTTGATCACGACGTCCTCCTGGGGGAGCGGCCCCGGGACGTGGGTGCTCAGGTCGTACACACGATCGATCCGGTCGTTCCAGAAGATCGTCTCCCAGACACCGGGCCAGGAGGGCTCCCCGTCGTAGAGATAGACGGTGCGGCCGGCCGCGTGGTCGTCGACCCAGGTGCGGTTGTCGCCGAGGAACATCGTGCGCTGGAACCGGGACTCGTGTGCCACGTAGCGGCTGACGACCACCGACCCCAGGACGGCGGCGGCGACCAGCACGAGCGGCACGGCTCGCAGCGCTCTCCGTGGCGCCAGTGCGAAGGCGGCGACGAGCAGCAGCGCCACCACCCAGTAGACGACGCGCATCGTGCCCGCGGACGTCTCCTGCACGAGCCGGTACAGCGGAATGGTGGTGAAGGCGTCGTGCGCGGTGTAGGCGGTGATCAGCCGCCTCACCGGCAGGACCACCAGCACGACCGCCGCGACGGCGGCGACCACCCAGTCGCGCGGCGCCGACCGCTCGAGCCAGAGCACCAGCCCGACGAACAGGATCGGCGCGAGGCCCATCAGGTACCGCTCGACGAGGCGGTTCGAGTACTGGGAGGCGAAGACCCCGACCTCGAGCACGAACCAGACGGAGACCGAGGTCGCGAGCGAGAGGTACGCGCGGGCCCGCGGGTCCGCCTCGCCGCGGCGCAGCGCGCGGATGGTCAGCGCCGCGATCCCGAGCGCAGGGATGACGCCGCAGAGGATCAGCAGGTCGGCGAAGTGGAAGACGATGTACTTCAGGGCGGCGCCCGCGCTGTAGGAGGTGTCGGAGACGACCTGGTAGCCGCCGAGCGCCGCGCCGCCCGTCGCCAGCGACCACACGAGCCAGGCGAGTGCCGCGCCGCCGAACCCGACGGCCGCCGGCCACAGCTTCCGCCACCCGGCCCAGGAGCGCGCCATCGCCGCGTCGAGCCCGACCGCAGTCGCGTACGCAGGCAACAGCACGATCGCCTGGAGCCGCGTCCCCGCCACCGCCAGGAAGGCGGCGACGGCGAGCAGCTGCGCCTGCCAGGTGCGGTGGACGAGCGCCTCGGCTGCCGACCACGCCGCCAGCACGAGCAGGGGATAGAACAGCACCTCGGTCATCACGAGCCCGGAGTACGCGAGCCCCGGCACGGCGACGGTCAACGCCGCCGCCCAGAGCGCCCAGCGAGGTGCGAGCGAGCGGGCCCACAGGAACGCGGGCACGGCGGCAAGGGACATCACGAGCGCCTGGACGACCCGCAGCGGGTCGTACGGCAGTCCGGCCAATACGGGCGTCAGCAGCGAGTAGTAGGGCGTCGGCCCGCCGAGGACGTCGAGCGAGCCGTGCTGCCACAGCCCGCGGCCGAGGAGCCCGTAGACCATCTCGTCCGGCGCGATCCACGGCACCGGCACCTGCAGCGCCGCCCACGCGCGGAGCGCGGTCGAAAGGGCGACGATCGCCCCAAGCAGCCACCACTCCCGCCGGCCCCTCACGCGCCGGAGCCTAGACGGTCCCATGGTTCAGTCTCTGAGACCTCCGGTCTCAGAGACTCGGGTCACGAAAGCGTCACGATTGCCCACGGACAATGGCGGCCGCCGTCCGGGGCGCCTACGCTCGACGGCCGTGCCCGCCGTTCGCCGAACAGCGTTACCCGACGGATGGTTCCACGCGTATTCGCGCGGCGCGGCCGGAATCGTGCTGTGCCCAGAGGACGCCGACAAGGGCCGCCTCCTCGCCGTGATCTGCCGCGCCGAGCGCAGGTTCGGTATCCGGATACTCGCGTGCGTCGTCATGTCCACCCATTTTCACCTCGTCGTCGAGTCGAGCCGGCTGGAGCTCTCGCGAGCCGTTCAGTGGATCAAGGCGGGCTACGCCCGCGACTTCAACCGACGCCAAGGACGGTTTGGTGCGGTGTTTGCAGAGCGATTCGCGTGCCGGGCAATCGATACCGAGGAGCGTCTGGCCGCAGCCGTCGCCTACGTGCGAGGCAATCCGGTCTCCGCGGGCCTCTGCGGCGGCATCGAAGAGTGGCCCTGGGCATACGGCAGCTGGGGACTGGACGTCGGCCGGTACTGAGCGCCAAGTCTCTGAGACCGAAGGTCTCAGAGACTCGCACCAAGACACCGCCCCGAGACTGCGGCTACTCGAGGCGCCCGAGCTCCGCGAGGAGGCGGTCGACCTCCTCCGCGGTGTTGTAGTGGACGAAGCCGACCCGGACGGCGCCGCCGCCGGCTTCGAGCCCGAGCCGGTTCATCACCTCGAGGGCGTAGTAGTTGCCCCACCAGACCGCGAAGCCGCGCTCGCCGAGGCGGGAGGCGGCCTCCTCGGCGGACAGGCCGTCGACCGAGAAGGCGAACGTCGGGACGCGGCCCTCCATCGTCGGGAGCCCGTGTAGCCGGATCTGCTCCGGCAGCCCGGCGAGGAAGCGCGAACCGAGCTCGGTCTCCCAGCCGACGATCGCGTCCCAGCCGAGCGAGTCGATGTAGGCGACGGCGGCGTTGAAGCCGGCGAGCAGCTCGTACGGCAGCGTCCCGGTCTCGAACCGCTTGCCGAGCGGGTCGACCGGCGCGGGGCGGACCTTGTACGGCCGCCAGGTCTCGGACAGCTGGCGCCTCGCGTACGCGACCCCGAGGTGCGGCCCGAAGTACTTGTACGGGGAGCAGATCAGGACGTCCACGCCGAACGCGGTGACGTCGATCGGGCCGTGCGGCCCGTAGTGGACGGCGTCGGCCCAGGCGAGCGCGCCCGCCTCGTGCGCCAGGTCGGCGATCCGGCCGACGTCGGTGAGCGTCCCGACCGCGTTCGAAGCGACCGGGAAGGCGACGACGCGCGTACGGTCGGAGAGCTTCGAGGCGAGGTCGTCGAGGTCGAGGGTCGTGTCCTCGTTGATGTCGACGAAGTGGACGGTCAGTCCCTTGTCGAGCGCGAGCTCGAGCCAGGGCGAGACGTTCGCGTCGTGGTCGAGCTTCGTGCAGATGATCTCGTCGCCGACGTGCCAGTCTCGGCCGGCGGTACGCGACAGCGCGAACGCGAGCGTCGTCATGTTCGGGCCGAACGTCACCTCGTCCCAGCCGCAGCCGAGGAAGCGACCGGCGACTTCCCGGGCCTGCTTGTCGAGCGTCTCGGTGCGGCGGCTCGTCTCGTACGGGCCGGAGGTGTTCGCGTTCGAGGTGCGGTAGTACTCGGAGACCGCCTCGATCACCTCGTCCGGCACCTGCGTGCCGCCGGGCCCGTCGAAGAAGACGAGCTCGCGTTGCAGGGCGGAGAAGCGGGCGCGGGCAGCGGTGACGTCAAGCGGCATTCCATACCTCCAGGAGCTCGGTCTCTCGTTCGCGGGTCAGGCCCGCCTTGCCCGTCCATTCGGGGACGTCCCGCGCGGTCTCGGCGAGTGGGCGGAAGGTGAGCCCCGCGGCGAGGGCACGGTCGACCGGGACGAGCTGGAAGGCCGCGAAGGCGTCGTCGGCCGGCGGGACCCAGCAGGGCAGGTCGCTCCAGCCCTCGACGCCGTGTTCCTCGAGGAACTCGCTCGTCACCCAGACCACGTCCTCGGCGCCGAGATCGCGGAACATCGACTCGAAGCTGTGCGCCCGCGGCGGCGAGGTCGCGTTGAACGGCCCGCTGCGCTCGTCCTCGACCAGGCGGATCGTGAAGTCGGCGAGGTCGCGGACGTCGATCATCTGGATCGGCTGGTCGGGCGGCGCGAGGATCGGCCCCCCGCGCTCGACCCGGCGCGGCCAGTAGGTGAAGCGGTCGGTCGGGTCGTTCGGGCCGACGATCAGGCCCGGCCGGACGATCAGCGCGCGGTGCCCGAACACGTCGTTCACCGCCTGTTCGCAGAGCGCCTTCAACGCGCCGTAGTTCGAGTAGTCCTCGGCGAGCCGGTCGTCGGGCGCGCCGTCGGCAAGCAGTTCCGGCGGGTCGTACTCGTCGCGCGGTTCGGTGTAGTCCGCGTAATACGAGACCGAGGAGATGAAGCAGTAGCGGTCGGCGTCGACCGCCTCGGCCGAGCGGCAGACGTCGGCGGGGACGTAGCCGCTCGTGTCGATCACCGCGTCCCAGTGGCGTCCGGTGATCGCCGAGACGTCCTGCGTGCGGTCGCCGTGCAGCTTCTCGAGCTCGGGAAAGGCGTCGGCGTTGGTCTGGCCGCGGTTGAAGGTGGTCAGCTCGTGCCCGCGCGTGAGCGCCGACTCGATCAGCGCATGCCCGAGGAACTTCGGGCCGCCGATGAGGAGCAGCTTCATGAGACGTTCCAGACGTAACGCGGCTTGGCGGTGAGCGAGGCGCCGATGAAGCAGTCGCGCTCCGCCTTGGCGAGCAGCGCGGCCTGGTCGGCCGGCGGCGGGGTGAGCGTGACGTCGAGGCGCACCTCCACGTCGACGAATGCGAACCGCCCGTCCTCGTCGCGGCGGGTGATCGTGCCGCTCGCGGAGCCGCCGCCCGCCACCTCGATCCCCTCCCGTTTCGCGTGGTAGCGGAGCGAGGTCAACGAGCAGTCGACGACCGCCGCCAGGACCAGGTGCTCGGGCTCCCAGACGCCGGGGATGTCAGCCGACGCTTCGTTGGCAGTTACCCGAACCCCGCCGTCGAAGGCGGCCTCGTAGTGAAAGACGCGGGCTCTTGGCTCAGCCATGCGGGAAAACCTACCTGGGTCCGTCCGGTCCGCCAGCTACGTTCCGAGCGTGACGAGGCTCCGGCCCCTGAGTGAGTCCGAGTGCTACACGCGCCTCTACGGCGACAGAGAGTCGACCGTCTCCGTCATCAGAGAAGGCGAGACGGAGCGTCCGCAAGGCGGCCTGCTCGGAGAGCAGCTGGTGAGGCTCTTCGAGGACGGGCTGGACGAGACTCTCCCCGAGGTCGAAGCGGCGTAGACAGCGCAGTCCCGGACGTTCTCGCGCCAGACCTGGCGGTTGTCTTCTGCGGGATCAATCCGGGCCGCTGGTCGGACGCGGCGGCTGCGCACTTCGCCAATCCGCGCAACGACTTCTGGCGGCTGCTCCACGCCGCGGGGTTCACGCCGCGCCTCGTCGAGCCGGTGGAGCAGTTCGAGGTGCTGCAGTGGGGGGTCGGGCTGACGAACGCCGCGCCGCGGACGACGCCCGGGTCGTCCGACCTGCGCGCGGCCGACTTTGCGGGGTCGGCCGAGCGGCTGGAGGCGATCGCCGTCGAGTTTCGCCCCCGCTGGATCGCCTTCGTCGGCAAGGAGGCGTACCGCGGCCCCTTCCGCGAGCGCGCCGACCACGGCGAGCAGTCTCGCCGGCTGGGCGACACGCGGCTGTTCGTGCTGCCGTCGACGTCGCCGGCGAATGCGGCGGTGCCGTGGGACGAGCGGCTGCGGTGGTTCCGCGACCTTGCTAGCCGCGCCAGCGGTTCGTGATCGGCGTGCGCCGGTCGCGGCCGAACGCCTTCGGGCGGAGCTTGACGCCGGGCGGGGCCTGGCGGCGCTTGTACTCGGCGCGGTCGATCAGTGCGAGCGCGCGGTCGACGACCCCGGCGTCGAACCCCTCCGCCAGGAGCTCCTCGCGGGAGCGGTCGAGCTCGACGTACGCCTCGAGCACCTTGTCCAGCTCGGGGTAGGGCGGGAGGGAGTCCTCGTCGAGCTGGTCGTCCCGCAGCTCGGCCGACGGCGCGCGGTCGATGATCGACTGCGGGATCAGCTCGCGGCCCGCTCGCTCGTTCAGGTGCTTCGAGAGGCGGAAGACGTCGGTCTTGAACACGTCCTTGAGGAGCGCGAAGCCGCCGGCCATGTCGCCGTACAGGGTCGCGTAGCCGACCGAGAGCTCCGACTTGTTGCCGGTCGCGACGACGAGCCAGCCGAACTTGTTCGACAGCGCCATCAGCAGCGTTCCGCGGATCCGCGCCTGCAGGTTCTCCTCGGTCAAGTCGCGCTCGCGGCCCTCGAAGTGCGGGCCGAGCGTTCGCTCGTAGTCGCCGACGATCTCCTCGATCGGGATCTCGCGGAAGTCGATGTCGAGGCTCTCGGCCAGCCGCTGCGCGTCGCCTCGCGTGCCCTCCGAGGAGAACCGAGACGGCATCGAGACGCCGTGCACGCGCCCGGGGCCGAGCGCCTGGACGGCGAGCGCCGCCGTCAGCGCCGAGTCGATCCCGCCGGAGAGGCCGACGACGATGTCCTTGAAGCCGTTCTTGTCGACGTAGTCGCGCAGGCCGAGCTCGAGGGCGAGGCGCATCTGCCCGAGCTCGGGCTCGAGCGGCTCTTTGGTGCGAGTCTCTGAGACCTCCGGTCTCAGAGACTGGGGGTCATCGGATGGTTCTTTGGTGCGAGTCTCTGAGACCTCCGGTCTCAGAGACTGGGGCAGCGTGACCGTCTCGGCAATCGGCCGCTCGCTCTGCTCCGCCAGCGCCCTTCGCCGCGCGTCGGAGAGCCGCCGTCCCATCGCCTCCGAGGGGTCGACGTCCACGACGAGCAGCGCTTCCTCGAACCCAGGGGCGCGCGCGACCACCTCCCCCTCGTCGTCGATCACGCACGAGTGCCCGTCGAAGATCAGCTCGTCCTGGCCGCCGACCGCGTTCACGAATGCGACGTACGACGACGTGTCCCGCGCGCGCAGCTGGAACATCTCCTCGCGCTCGCGCTCCTTGCCGACGTAGAACGGTGAGGCCGACACGTTGACGAGCAGTTGCGCCCCGGCGAGCGCGAGGTCGGTCGCGGGCGGCCCCGGCTGCCACATGTCCTCGCAGATCGTCACGCCGAGCTGGCACTCGCCCGAGCGGAGCAGCAGCAGGTCGCGGGCCGAGGCGAAGTAGCGCTGCTCGTCGAACACGCCGTAGTTGGGCAGGAACCGCTTCCGGTAGACGGCCTGTACCGCGCCGTCGAAGCACACGGCACAGGCGTTGAAGAGGTCGCCGTCGAAGAGCGGGAAGCCGACGAGGGCGGTGATCCCGGTCGAGGCCGCGGCGATCTCCTCCAGCGACTTGCGCGCCGCGCGGATGAACGCCGGGCGCAGCAGCAGATCCTCGGGCGGGTACGACGTGACCGCGAGCTCGGGGAAGAGCGCCAGGTCTGCGCCGGCCGCACGTGCCTCCTCGAGTCGGGCGAGGATCAGCGCCCGGTTCCCGTCCAGGTCGCCGACGACGGTGTTGATCTGCGCGAGTGCGAGTCTCATCGGTTTGTGACTATCAGTCGAAAACTAAGTCTATATGCGGCGCCCCGTATGATCGCCGACGTGATCGACAAGGTCGTGGCCTCTGCGGACGATGCGGTCCGCGACATCTCCGACGGAGCGACTCTGATCGTCGGCGGCTTCGGCCTGTGCGGGATTCCGGAGAACCTCGTCGCCGCGCTCGACCGCCAGGGGGCCCGCGACCTGACGGTCGTCTCGAACAACTGCGGCGTCGACGGCTGGGGCCTCGGCATCCTGCTCGCCGACCGTCGCATCAAGAAGATGGTGTCCTCGTACGTCGGGGAGAACCAGGAATTCGAGCGGCAGTACCTCTCGGGCGAGCTCGAGGTCGACCTCGTCCCCCAGGGCACGCTCGCCGAGCGGATGCGGGCCGGCGGCGCCGGGATCCCCGCGTTCTTCACGCCGGCCGGCGCCGGGACGCTCGTCGCCGAGGGCAAGGAGACCCGCGTGTTCGACGGCAAGGAGCACGTGCTCGAGGAAGCAGTGGTCGGGGACTTCTCGCTCGTCGCCGCCTGGAAGGGCGACCGCCTCGGGAACCTCGTCTACCGGGAGTCGGCACGCAACTTCAACCCGATGGCTGCGACCGCCGGCCGGGTCTGCATCGCCGAGGTCGAGGAGCTGGTCGAGCCGGGGGAGCTCGACCCCGACAACGTTCACACGCCGGGCCTCTACGTCGACCGCATCGTCGTCGCCCCGCGCGAGAAGCGCATCGAGCGCCGAACGGTGAGGGACGCCTGATGCTCGACCGCGAAGGGATCATCCGCCGCGCCGTCCAGGAGCTCGAGGACGGCCAGGTCGTCAACCTCGGCATCGGCATGCCGACGCTCGTCGCGAACTACATCCCACACGAGATCGAGGTGATCCTCCATTCCGAGAACGGCATTCTCGGCGTGGGGCCGTACCCGACCGAGGACGAGATCGACCCAGACCTGATCAACGCCGGCAAGGAACTGGTCACCGTCCGCCCCGGGGCGTCGTTCTTCTCGTCTGCGGACTCGTTCGGGATGATCCGCGGCGGCCACGTCGACATCTCGATCCTCGGTGCGATGCAGGTCGACCAGGAAGGCTCGATCGCCAACTACATGATCCCCGGGAAGATGGTGAAGGGGATGGGCGGCGCGATGGACATCGTCGTCGGCGCGAAGCGCCTGGTCGTGACGATGGAGCACGTGGCGCGGAACGGCGACAAGAAGATCCTCGAGCAGTGCACGCTCCCCCTGACGGGCCGGCGCTGCGTCGACCGGATCATCACCGACCTCTGCGTGTTCGACGTGCTGCCGGACGGCGGCGGGCTCGTCCTGATCGAGCTCGCGCCCGGCGTCACCGCCGACGAGGTCGCAGAGCAGACCGGCGCATCCTTCTCGGTCGCCTGACCGATCGACGTTTGCCGTTCACGCGGGGGGTGCAGGTGGGGTCCGCATGGCCCGAGCCCAACTCGAGCGGCCAGATCTGCGCGCAGGCGTGCGCTGCGACAGCGACTTCTGGGGAAGGCGGCAGCCCGACCCGGACCCGGTCGCGGCACTGCACGTCGAAGCCGACGCCTTGCTCGGTGAGGTACGTGACCTGATGCGCGAGCTCGCCGACGCGGGCTCCCATCGGTCATCAACTGTTAGTCTCCACTAACAGTGCGCGCCCGGATCCTCGCCAGCATCGCCGACGAGCGGCACCGCAAGTGGTGGACGCTTGTGGCCGTCTCGGTCGGCCTGTTCATGATCATGCTCGACAACACGATCGTGAACGTCGCGCTGCCGACGATCCAGGAGTCCCTCGGGCTGAAGATCTCGGAGCTCGAGTGGGTGGTCACGGGCTACGCGCTGACGTTCGGCGCGTTCATGCTCACCGGCGGCAAGCTCGCCGATCTGTTCGGGCGCCGGCGGATCTTCGTCGTCGGCCTTGCGGTCTTCACGGCGTCCTCTCTCGCGTGCGGTCTCGCTAACGGGGCGGAGGTGCTGATCGGGGCGCGTGTCGTCCAGGGTCTCGGGGCGGCGTTGATGAACCCGGCGACGTTGTCGATCATCGTCGCCACGTTCGCGCCGCGGCAGCGCGGGACGGCGATCGGCATCTGGGCAGGTGTGTCCGCGCTCGCGCTTGCGATCGGGCCGCTGGTCGGCGGGCTGATCACCGAGCGTCTGAGCTGGAACTGGATCTTCTTCATCAACGTCCCGATCGGGGCCGTCGCCATTGCAGCCGCGTACCTGCTCATCGACGAGTCGCGGGACACATCGCGCGAGCAGCGGCCTGACATCCCAGGGCTGGCCACCTCGACGATCGGGCTGTTTGCGCTCATGTACGCCTTGATCGAGGCGAACAACTACGGGTGGACATCGAGCCGGATCCTCGCCGCGTTCGCGATCGCCTTCGTCTCCCTCGGTGCGTTCCTGCTGCTCGAGCACTACCAGCGGGTGCCGATGCTCGAGCTCGGCCTGTTCCGCAACAAGGCGTTCGCCGGGGCGAACACGGTGTTGCTGCTCCTCGGCCTCGCGATGTTCGGGATCTTCTTCTACGTCTCCCTCTTCCTGCAGCACGTGCTCGACTATTCGCCGATCCAGGCCGGCGCCGCCTTCCTGCCGTGGACGCTCCTGGTCATCGTCGTCGCGCCCAATGCCGGAAGGCTGTCCGACCGGTACGGATCGCGACCGTTCGTCGTCGGTGGGCTGATCCTGCTCACCGGCTCTCTGTTGCTCTTCTCGCGGATGGATGAGCAGTCATCGTTCTGGACCCTGCTGCCGGCGATGCTCATGGGGGGCATCGGGATGTCGTCGACGATGGCCCCGACGACCGCGCTCGCGATGCGGTCGGTGCGGCCGGACAAGGCCGGCGTCAGCTCTGCGCTTCTGAACAGCATGCGACAGGTGGGCGGCGCGCTCGGGATCGCGGTGATGGGCGCGATCGTGGCCGCTTCCGCGTCGGGGACGCAGGATCCGGCAGCGTTCCTCGAGGGGTTCCATCACGCGGTCGAGACGGCCGCCGCGCTCACGCTTCTCGGTGCCATCGTCGCCGCGCTCACCTTCGGCGGTAACCCGCAGCGCACGTCGAGCCCGGTTCAGGCGACCGCCGAAGCAGGATGAGCACCGCACGCCGGCTGCCTGCAGAGGAGCGGCGCGCCGTCGTGCTCGACACCGCCTGCCGCGTCTTCTCGCGCTGCTCGTACCGCGGCGCGACCACCGCCGAGATCGCGCGCGAAGCCGGCGTCAGCGAGCCGATCCTCTACCGGCACTTCGCCTCGAAGCAGGCGCTCTACCTCGCGTGCATCGACGACGCCTGGACGCGAGTGCGGCGCGCCTGGGAGGAGGCGGTCGCGGCCGAGCCCGACCCGGCCGCCCGGACGCACGCGATGTCGAACGCGTTCTTCCAGTTCAAGGAGCAGCGGTCGGCGGTCGCGTCGTTGTGGCTGCAGGCGCTGACGGAATCCGGCGACGATCCGGAAATCGCGAAATACCTGCGGCGGCATCTGCGCGAGGTGCACCAGTTCGTGGTGGACGTGCTCACGCGCTGCCAGGCTGCGGGGGCGGTGCCGGCCGAGCGGGACCCGCGCGCGGAAGCCTGGATCTTCGTCGCGGTCGGGTTGCTGGTCGCCGTCGCGGGGCGGCTCGGTGGCCTGCCGCCCGGGGAGCTCGAGGCGATTCGGGCTGCTCGACGGGCGTGGTTGACCGGCGCCTGACGGAGGGACTGTCCCCGTAGGGGACTGTCCCCAAGGGAGCGGCCCGCGGCGGACGAACCGCCCGCTGGGGTCAGACCCCCTCGGGGTCAGACCCTCCACGTTGGGCTCTCGGCTTTGTGGGGCTTTGCCCCACAAAGCCGAGAGCCCCGGCTGCGGCTCCCGGGGCTCTCTGTGATCACATCGTTGCGACTGCACCTGGTCGTTCTCTGCGGCGGTGTGGTCGCGAAGTGACAGGACTATTGCACCCATGTCCCGATTTGTCAAGTAGACAAATGAAGCACTTTGCCCTACCCTTACTTCACCACGCGGATGCCGATGAATACGCCGATTTCGGGGACTCGTCCAGACGAGACGATCCAGGGGAACGAGCTGGGTGAGCGCCTGCGGTCCCTGCGCGTCGCCGCCGGGCTCACGCAGTCGGAGCTGGCGGAGGGGCGGTTCTCGAAGGAGTACCTCAGCCAGATCGAGCGCGGGAAGACGCGGCCCACCGCGGAGACGCTCGAGTGGCTGGCCGAACGGCTCGGCGCCGATCCGGCCTATCTCGCGAGCGGTGTCGGTGCCGAGGCGCGCGGGCTCGTCGAGGCCGCGCTGGCGCGAGGCGAGGCACTGCTCGAGGCGACCGATTACGTCGCCGCCGCGAAGGAGTTCGAGGTCGGGCGCGCCGCGGTCGCCGCAACCGGCGCGCCCGACCTGGAGCTCCGTTCGCTGCTCGGCCACTCGTGGGCGCTGATCCGCGAGGGCGACGTGCAGGCCGCGATGCCGCTGCTCGACCGGGCGCGCGAGCTCGCCGAGCGCCAGGCGTTCACCGACGTCGACCGCGCCGCCGTGCTCTTCCGGTACGGCGTCGCCCGCTACCACCTCCAGTCGATCTCCACCGCGATCTCGCTGCTCACCGAGGCGCTCGAGCTCGCAGACGCTTCCGGCCTGCCGTGCGACCTGCTCCGCGGCGACATCCTCGACTGGCGTTCCCGCTGCTACCGCCGCCAGCGCGACTGGCTCGCGGCACGCGAGGACGTCGAACGGGCTCTCGAGCTCGCCGAATCCGCGAACGACAAGCGCGCCGCCGCCCAGGCGTACTTCCAGGCGTCACTCGTCGCAGAGAAGGAGGGCAGCTGGCTGCTCGCGAGGACGTACGCGGAGCGGGCGCGCGGCTACTACGAGGAGCTGGAGGACCGGCTGAACGTCGGCCGGCTCCTGAACAACCTCGGGCTTCTGAACTACTCGCTCGGGAACGCCGAGAAGGCGATCGAGTCCCTGACCGGGTCGATCCGGGTCGCCCTCGACGTCAACGCCGACGACCCCGAGGTGGGGGTCGCATTCAGCTCGCTCGCGCAGATCCACCTGGATCTGAAGGAGTACGCGAAGGCGGAGGAAGAGGCACGGCGGGCGCTCGCGCTGATCGGTGGGCGGCCGGACTATCTGCAGTACACGGGCACGGCGGAGCTGATTCTCGGCCGCGCGCTGCTCGAGCAAGATCGCTTGATCGAGGCTGAAGAAATGCTGGGAGCTGCCGATAGCAGCTTCGAGCAGTCGTCATCTGTCAGCCACCGGGCTGCGGCATGGGTCGCACAAGGCGATTTGGCCCAGAAGAAGGGTCTGGATCGCGATGCGGCTCGCCTGTACCGGCGGGCGGCAGAGGCGCTGCAGGACTTCCGCTTCTAGCCCAAAGGAGACATGTCGATGCTGGTCATGGCCTACTGGGACGGCCCCCGCTAGCCGTTCTTTCGTCCCGTCCCCGGCTTCGGCAGGCGGGGATCTAGACTCGGGGGCGTGCCGCGCGCACGCCCCGTGCTTCTTCTCGCAGCCGCGGTGCTCAGCACCGCGGCTTGCGGCCATTCTGGGGGCAAATCGTCGGGCACCCAGGAGATCGCGCTCACGCAGGGGACGAGCGACTACGCGGTCGGCCCCGTGCGGGCGTCGTTCCTCGTCATCGACCGTCAGTCGCGCTCGATCGAGAAGCCGACCGCCGCGGTGACGGTCACCGACGCGGACGGGAACACGGTGGCGGCGGCGACGGCACGGCTCGAGCCGATCGGCGTCCCGGGAACGTCGGAAGCCGCCTTCGGCGAGGCGCGCCACATCTACGTCGCACGGTTCGCGATCGGGAAGCCGGGCCGGTACACGCTGCACGCGACACCGGCGGGAACGGCGATCCGCGGGGTCGCGACCCTGGACGTCGCGAAGCGCTCGCCCGTGCGGGACGTCGGTGACGCCGCGATCCCCTCACGCACACCCACGCTGGCGAGCGCGCACGGCGACCTCGCCGAGCTGACGACCGCGGACCCGCCCGACCGGTCGCTGCTTCGGTACTCGGTCGCCGACTCGCTGCGGGCGCACGTCCCGTTCGTCGTCGCGTTCGCCACCCCGAAGTACTGCGAATCGCGGACGTGCGGGCCGACGGTCGACGTCGTCCAGGCGGTGCAGAAGCGCGTGCCGGGCCGCTACATCCACGTCGAGATCTACAAGAACAACAACCCGGCTGCCGGGACGAACCGCTGGGTCGGGGAGTGGCGCCTGCCGACCGAGCCGTGGATCTTCGTCGTGGGCCGCGACGGGAGGATCAAGGCGCGGTTCGAGGGTGCGGTGTCGGTGGGCGAGCTCGAGCGCGCGGCACGCACCGTTTTCCCATCTTCCTGACGGGCAACAATCGCTCGTGGGAGCGAGGTTGCAGCGTGCCCGTCGGGCAGTCGAGCTCGCGCGCGTCGCGCGCAGCCGGAGCCTGCTGCGCGTCCTCCGGGAGATCGGCCTGGCCGGCGACCGGCCCGCGACGCGCGAAGGAGCCCAGGCGTTTCGGGACGCCCTCGTCGAGCTCGGCCCGAGCTTCGTCAAGCTCGGCCAGCTGCTCTCGTCGCGCCCGGATCTCCTGCCCGCGGTCTACATCCAGGAGCTGGCGACGCTGGTCGACCAGGTGCCGCCGGTGCCGTTCTCCGAGCTCGAGCCCGTCATCCATGCCGATCTCGGGAGCGAGCCCTTCCTGTCGATCGACCCCGAGCCGGTGGCGACCGCCTCGATCGCGCAGATCCACAAGGCGATCCTGCGCGACGGCCGCGGGGTGGTCATCAAGGTCCGCCGCCCGGGCATCGTCGAGCAGATCGACCTCGATCTCGACCTTCTCCGGACGACCGCCGCCTCGGCGGAGCGCCACTCAGAGACAGCGCGACTGCTCCAGCTCGACGCGCTCGCCGACGAGCTCGAGAGCAACCTCCGCGCCGAGCTCGACTTCCGCGAAGAGGCCTCGAACACGCGGCTGATCGGTCAGATCCTGGCCGACTACGAGGAGCTCAAGGTTCCGGAGGTCGTCGATCCGCTCGTCAGCGAGCGGGTGCTGGTGCTCGAGCGGATCCGCGGCGCGAAGGTGTCGCCGCTGCACGGGCTCGATCCGGAACGCGCGTCGCTGCTCGCGCGCACCTTCTTCTCGGCGTACATCCACCAGGTCTGTACGCACGGCGTCTACCACGCGGATCCCCATCGCGGGAACGTGTTCCTGACCGACGACGGCCGGCTCGCCCTGCTCGACTTCGGGCTGCTCGGCCGGCTCGACGACGACACCCGGACGACGCTCGCGCTGCTCCTGCTCGCGCTCGCGCGGAACCGGTCGGAGGAAGTGGTCAGCCTCCTCGTCGAGTTCTCCCTGACGACCCTCGACTCGGATGTCGAGGGGTTCCAGCACGAGATCCGCCGCCGGCTCCCCCGCTATCACTGGCGGCCGCTCGAGGGGATCCAGGCGGGTGCGGCGATGGCCGACCTGCAGCAGCTCGCGCTCCGGCACGGCATCCGCCTGCCGCCTAGCTTCGCGCTCGTGGGGAAGACGCTGTCCCAGGCGGACTCGATCGCGCGGGTGCTCGACCCGCAGCTCGATCCGGTCGACCTGATCCGCGACGAGTCGCTCTCGCTGCTCGCGAACGAGGCGGCCCACCGCCTTCAGCCGACGGAGGTGATCGCGACGGCGTTCACCCAGCTCGAGCCGCTGATCGGCCTCCCCCGCCAGATCTCCAGGACGATCGACCAGCTGGACTCCGGCCGGATCCGCATCGGCATCTCCCCGGTCGGGCTGGGCGATCTGGAGCAGGTGCTGCGCTCCGCGTCGAACCGCATCGGCGCCGCCCTGATCGTCGCTGCGCTCCTCGTCTCGTCCGCGCTGATGTCGTTCGTGAACCACACCGTCGCGATCGTGGGCTTCGGCATCTCGGGCGTGATCGCCCTCTATATGACGTGGCGGATCCTGAGGACCCCCGGCAGCCTCTGACGCTCGCTCCGCTCGCTGCACGGGTGAAACCTCACGGTTTCCCCCGTGAGCCCCCTTCCCTGCGGTACGGCGCGGATTGACTGCTGTGGTCTGGGTCGACGGGAGCTGACCTCTATGTCGATGGACTGAACCCAGTAAGCGCGTTGGCCGCGCCCGCCAGGTCGGTCGCGGCGACGTAGCATCAGGACGGTGTCTGTGCGTCTTACCGACCTCGTCACCTCCGGTGGTTGTGCGGCCAAGTACCCGGCCGCCCGGCTGCAGGAGCTGCTCGCCGGCTTCGTCCCCGTCGAGGCCGAGGATCTCCTCGTCGGCTTGTCGCCCGCGGACGACGCGGCCGTCTACAAGCTCGACGACGAGACGGCGCTGGTCTTCACGCTCGACTTCTTCCCGCCGCTCGTCGACGACCCGGACGACTTCGGGACGATCGCGGCGACGAACGCGCTGAACGACGTGTTCGCGATGGGCGGGCGGCCGCTGCTCGCACTCTCGATCGCGGAGTTCCCGGAGGACCTGCCGCAGGAGACGGTCGCCGCGATCCTCGGCGCCGCCGACCGCCAGGTGCGCGCGGCGGGGGCGATCCTCGCCGGCGGGCACACGATCCGCGACGACGAGCCGAAGTACGGCCTGGCGGTCGTCGGCACCGTGCACCCGGACGGCATCTGGCCGAAGTCAGGCGCGCGCGCGGACGACGCGTTGTTCCTGACGAAGCCGCTCGGCACCGGTCTCGTGCTGCAGGCGGCCGGGCCGGAGGAGCGCGCCGCCGCGGTCCGGTGGATGACGACCCTGAACAAGGACTGGGCGGAGGCGCTGCGCGGGTTCAGGCCCAACGCCGTCACCGACGTGACCGGGTTCGGGCTCCTCGGCCACGCGTGGGAGATGGCCGACCGGAGCGGCGTTCGGCTCGTGCTGGAGGCGGCGGAGCTGCCGGCGCTCGACGGCGCGCTCGAGGCGGCGCGCCGCGGGGAGAAGACGGGCGGCGACCGGCGGAATCGCGAGTTCGCGGAGGCGCACGTTACGGCCGACGGCGTCGCGGAGGAGCACCTGATCCTCGGCTGGGACCCCCAGACCGCGGGCGGGCTCCTCGTCTCGCTCCCGGCCGACCAGGGCGCGTCGCTCGAGGCGCAGCTCGATGCGCGGGGGCTGTTCGTGAAACGCATCGGCCGCGTCGAGGCGGGCGAGGGCGTCGCTCTCGCCTAGTGCCTGGCACCGCAGGTGCCAGGCACTGCTGTTCGCCTGACCTACACTCGACCGCATGGAGGCGACCACCTCTCGCCTGCGCTCGTTCGAGCTCTCGGCGACGGGCTTTCGCCGGCTCGCCGGGCTGGCCGTCTTCGCGCTCTGGCTGATCGTGTCGACCGGCGCGGTCGTCCGCCTGACGCGCTCCGGGCTGGGCTGCGAGCACTGGCCGGGCTGCGAACCGGGCCACCCGTTCCCGGAGAAGAGCGTGCACGCCTACGTCGAGTTCGGAAACCGGCTGGTCGGCGGGGTAACGATCTTCCTGACGCTCGCGCTTGCGGTCGGCTCGTGGTTCACGCGCGGCCTGGCGCGCTGGGTGCGGTGGACGGCGCTCGCCGTCTTCGCCGGCACGCTCCTGCAGGCGCCGCTCGGCGCGATCACCGTCTACACGCACCTGCACCCGGCCCTCGTCATCCCGCACCTCCTCCTCTCGGTCGCCGTCCTCGCGGCCTCGATCGTCGTCGGGGTCGAGGCGCTCGCGCTCGGCCGGGAGCGGGGCCGGCCGCTCGGCCGCGAGGCCCGGCTCGCGGGGATCGGCATCGGTGCGGCGTGCTTCGCGATCTTCGTCACCGGCAGCGTCACCGCCGCGGCGGGTCCGCATTCGGGCGGCGAGCGGGTCTACCGTCTCTGGTCGCTCCATCCGGCGCTGCTTCTGCACGGAACGTCGGTCGCGGTGCTCGGCTGCAGCCTGATGTTCCTGATCGGGTACCTGTTCGCCCGCCGTCCCGCGACCGGCCGCTACTTCGTCGCCGCGTGCGCGCTCTCGGTGCTGATCCTCGTCCAGATGGCGCTCGGCGACCTCCAGTACCGCACGCATCTGCCCTGGGGGCTCGTCCTCGTGCACGTCGGTGTCGCCGCGACCGTGTGGGCGGCGACGGTCGCGCTGGTGGCGCTGATGTGGCGCCCCGTCTCTAGACTGGACCAATGAACGGCCCCAGCGAGCTGAACGTCGAGCGCAGCCCGTCGCTCGAGCGGCCGGTGCTGATTGCCGCCTTCCGCGGCTGGAACGACGGGGGCCAGGGCGCGTCGCTGGCGGCCGGCTACCTCGCGAAGACCTGGGACGCCCGGCGGTTCGCCGAGATCGACCCGGAGGGGTTCTTCGACTTCCAGGCGACCCGGCCACAGGTCCGGCTCGAGGACGGGATGACCCGGCGGATCGACTGGCCGGAGACGGTCTTCTACCACGCCCGTCCCGAGGGAATGGACCGCGACGCGGTGCTGCTGCTCGGCGTCGAGCCGAACCTGCGCTGGCGCACGTTCTCGGGTCTCGTCGTCGACTTCGCGCGGGACCTCGGGGTCGAGCTCGTCGTCACGCTCGGAGCGCTGCTCGCCGACGTACCGCACACGCGCGAGGCGCCGGTGACCGGCTCCGCGACCGACCCCGCGATGGTCGAGCAGCTCGGGCTGCAGGCGTCGCGCTACGAGGGCCCGACCGGGATCGTCGGCGTCGTCCACGACGCGTGCAAGCGCGCGAACATCGCCTCAGCGTCGCTGTGGGCCGCCGTCCCGCACTACGTCTCGCTCGCGCCGTCGCCGAAGGCGGCGGGCGCGCTGTGCGTCCGGCTCGCCGAGCTGCTCGGGACCGACATCGACACGTCCGAGCTCGACGAGGCGTCCGATGCGTACGTGCGCCAGGTCAGCGAGGCGATCGCCGCCGACGAGGAGACTGCCGCCTACGTCGAGGAGCTCGAGCGCCGCGTCGACGAGCTCGAGCTGGACGAGAGCGACCTCCCCTCCGGCGAGTCCCTCGCCGCCGAGCTCTCGCGCTTCCTCAAGGAGCACGAGGAGAACGGCGGGAACGGTACGCCCGGGCCGGGCGACTGACCTAGCCGAACGTGAAGGAGTAGGCCTCGACCCCCGGTGTGAACCGGAGCTCGAGCGTCGCGTCGTCGATCGACTTCTTGTCGACGACGGTGTAGAGCTTGTCTTCGGTGACCGCGAACGAGGTCGTCGGCTTGCCGTCGACGAGGGCTTGCACGCGGCCGTGGCCGCCGAGGACGATGTACACCTTCCGCGCGTAGTAGCGGAACCGCAGCTTCGCCTCGGCGCCGGCGACGATCTTCTCGCCCTCGACCTTCCACCGGCCCGCATAGGCGAGGTCGTTCTGGCCGAGGCCGGACGGGAACGCGTAGGTCGCCTCCTTGTCCGGGTACAGCTTCCTGCCGGTGAAGTGGTCGATCCGCGAGTACCCGAGGTAGGTCTCGGGGGAGATCGGGCCGGTGGGCGTGGTGTCGTCCAGCACGTCGGACGCCGGCGACGCCGGGGTCTCGCCGAGCAGACGGCGGATCAGGCGCTCGGTCTCGCCGTACGAGCCCTCGCCGAAATGCGCGTGGCGGACGTGGCCCTGCTTGTCGATCAGGTACTCGGCCGGCCAGTACTGGTTGCCCCAGTGATCCCACGTCCCGTACTTCGGGTCGAGCGCGACCGGGTAGCGCACGCCCAGCCGGTGGATCGCCCCGCGCACGTTCGAGGGCACGGCCTCGAAGGGGAACTCGGGGGTGTGCACGCCGACGATCACGAGCCCCTTGTCGCGGTACATCCGATCCCACGCCTCGAGGTGGGGGAGCGTGCGCAGGCAGTTGATGCACGAGTACGTCCAGAAGTCGATCAAAACCACCTTGCCGCGCAGCTGCGCGAGCGTCAGCGGCTTCGAGTTGAACCAGGCAGAGATCCCGGCGAAGTCAGGCGCAGGGCCGTAGTCGGGAATCGACCCGGCGGGCTGGGCGGCTGCGGGCTTCCGGTCGGTCGGGTTCGTTCCGCGCTTGAAGGCGTCGAGGCCGGACGAGCTCGCCTCGGTGTGGCGCTGGAAGAAGTCGGTCGCCCACGGGATGTTCGCGAGCTTCGCGTCCCAGTTGAAGACGAGGGCGAACGCGACCACCGCGATCACCGCGCCGAACGCGACTCGGAACCGCCCGACCCCGACGCGCAGCTTGGCGCTGACGCGGCGGCCGCCCAGCGCCACCGCGAGCAGCACGATCGAGAACCCGATTGTGTAGGCGACGGTGATCGCGATCGCCTTGAAGCCGAAGTGGCCGGACGCCGCGGAGGCGGTGACGTAGGCGAGCGCCGGGCCTGCGCACGGGACGAAGACGAACCCGAGCGCGCACCCGAGCACCTTTCCAGCACATTGGGATCCTAAGCTTAGAATTCCACGTGGACAAGTTGTCGC
>JADMIO011678462.1_pt1 | contig 68042 bp, 65 predicted proteins | sample 8958161 | NCBI WGS metagenome assembly JADMIO01 (sample SAMN16585339, study PRJNA669376) | soil metagenome | isolation source: Crop rotation soil | place: USA: Cullars Rotation, Alabama | collected 2011 | reverse complement strand
TATGGTGAAAGTTGGAACCTCTTACGTGCCGATCAGATTAAAACGAAAGGCCCAGTCTTTCGACTGAGCCTTTCGTTTTATTTGACCATGTTGGTATGATTTAAATTAATACGACTCACTATAGGGTCAGTGCGGCCGCGACTTCAAGTCACGTGAATTCCAAGCTTCGGATCCCACTGTGCTGGAAAGGCTTTTTCGAGAATGCGATCGGAACCGTAGGTCGGAGCGCCCGACACCAGTGCGACCCGGAGCTTTTCGGTGGATGCTCCTTGGGCGAAAATAAGTCCTCCGGCGAAAAAAATGAATGCGAACGACCATGCGGCCGCGGGCCGGATGCGCAGGCGGGGAGAACGGAAATCGAGGTGCTCGGAAAAAAAGGAAGCCATGGGATGCTTGAACCGAAAGAACGTTTGAGCCTGGGATGAGGAAGCCGGGCTGGCGATATCGTCAGCAAGTGGCGGTCAAATGGCTTGGCAACGAATTTTTTCCAAATCTGCGTTGCACTTCGTTTGGCCTGCTCTGTGGGCGGCCGCGATCAAATGGTTTTGCGCTGGCTCCCCCCAGCAGAACTTCCTTCTCTTGGGTCGCTGCTTTTGGTCACCAGTCGGCACATTTGATTCCGCTCTCCAACCCCACTTCCGTAAAATGATGAGATCACGTGCACTTTATTTTGCTGCCAGTGTGGCGGTGGCCGCGCCGATGGCGTGTTCAGCCGCCTCGGTGCCCTCTTATGCCGGTGACCGTGAGGCGCTCATTTTCCGAACGTCCACCAAGGCGAATGCGAGCGATCCCGCTGCCGTGGCAGCATCCTTTGTTCTCATTCCCAGCGTCGCGGCGGGTGCAACCCCCACCGGCCGGGCACCCGTGGGAAAATCCGACGCCGCGGGACCGCATTGGCGCAAGGAGAAGGATGCAATAATTGCCGTCGTGGACGGCCATGAGGTCTTCGCCTTCAACTTCGGGGTAATCGAACCGCCCCGGGCCGGGATAGATCCCAAGCTCGCGCGTTCCGGCTATATCGATCCGATCCGGACGCGCGCTGGCGCAGTGGTTAGCCAGGCCTTTCCCAAGGTGGTGGCCGATCATGAACACCAATATGCCTTGTGGTCTGCCTGGACGGCCACCGAGTTCGAGGGCCGGATACTGAATTTTTGGGCGCCTAAGGCCGGTACGACGCAGATTCGCTGCGAAGGAATCAGCGACTCATGGGAAGGGCCGGTGGCGGCTGGCTTCAGGGCGGTGAACGTGTTTTATGATGTCACGGTTTCTCCGCGCAAGCCGGCGCTTCGGGAAACGTGGAACGTGATCGCTTATCGGACGCCGGAAAAATTCGACTACAACTTGTTCGACATTTCGCTGGACCAGGTATGCGCCTCCAACTCCCCCGTGACGGTCAAGAAGAACGCCTACGGCGGCTTCGCGATGCGTTATCCGGATACGTTTTATGGCGATGTCGCTCGCTTCATGGTGTCGAGCGGCGAAACAAATCGAGCCAAGGCCAACCACACGGAACAGCGCTGGATCTATCTGGGTGCGCCGGTAAACGGAAAGCTGGCCGGGCTGGCGATTCTTTCACACCCGACCAATTTCCGCGCTCCGGAAAAAGTACGGCTGCATGAACAAATGCCTTATTTTGTCTTCGCCCCAGCCATAAGCGGCGACTTCCAGATCACTCCCCAAGCGCCGTTCAAAGCCCACTACCGCGTCGTCGTTTTCGATGGCGAACCCGACCGCGCGCGACTGGATCGCCTGTGGAACGCCTTCGCCTCAACCGAACCGGTTGCCGCCTCCTTGAAGCGGTAAGCGCTAGGCGAGAATCCGATCTCTATCGTGGGCTTTTCGGCGATTCCGCCAGCGGCCGACGAGCAAAGCGGCGAAGCCAATCCAGACTGCATACGTGGCAGGCTCGGGGACGGCGGCCACGCCCGTATAGACCAGGTCGAGGGTGGGGCCGTTTTGGGCGATGGACCATGTACCAACAGGGGAATTGGCGAAACCGGCGGTGTTTAGCGTAAATTTATCGCTGGCGAAGCCGTTGATGCTCCCGGCGGTGATAAAGTTGAAAGAATAGCTCAACGTCGGGTCGAAATTCGCCGTATTCCCGACCAGGTTGGAGAGGGTTAGTGACGTGATATTGATCAGAAACCGGTCTGATTCGCTGGCGGTGATATCCAGCAGGCCCGTGATGACCAGTTTGTCCCAACCCGAGCTTGCTCCGGCCACGCCGGTGGCGTTGTTGACTTCCCACCCAAAGCCTCCGCTGCCTTCCCACGTCGCGGTGCCAATCGTCAGTGTTCCCGGGGAGGAACCCGGTGAAACGAAACCTCCCGCACTGATCGTCAAAGTCCCGAGGGTGCCATTGCCGCTGAGCACGCCACCATCAGAAACCGTGACCGGGCTCGAGGACAAAGTGCCGGTCAGCTTGAGTTCTCCACTCAAGATCGAAGTAGGGCCCGTGAAGGCCTGATCGCCACCGAGGATCAGCGTGCCACCTCCGTTTTTGACGAGACCGCCGGGACCGCTGATGATGCCGTCGAAACTGGAACTGCCAGAGGTTGGATTGATCGTGAGAGTACCGCTGCCGAGCACGATTTCACCGCTGCCGCTCAGCGATCCGATCGTCGCGGGATGGCCGTCGAGGTCTAGTTTTGCGCCCGATGCGACCTGTATCGGTGTTCCCGAGGGCAGCGCTCCCTCGATGCCCAGCTTGACGGTGCCGTTGCTGATCTGCGTGGGGCCCGTGTAGCTGTTGATACCGGCCAAGACAATAGTTCCGGTGCCGCTCATCGTGAAGCCGCCAGTGCCGCCAAGGGTTCCACTGAACGTGCTGGGAGTCGGTCCGCTTGGCTGGACGGTCAAGCCGGCGCCCACATTGATTTCACCCGTTCCCGAAAGATCGGCGAGCGTTTGGGTAAAACCGTTGGCGTCGAACACCGCGCCCGGAGAGACCTGAAAACTGGTGTTGGGACTGAGCGCGTTTGAATTAAGAAGCTTGAGGGTCCCTTGGCTTACGAAGGTCGTGCCTGAATAGGTGTTCGAGCCCCCGAGCTCCAGCAGGCCGGCCCCTATTTTCGTGAGCGCGCCCGATCCCGTGATGTTGCCATTCCAGGTGAGGGTGATGGCTGACGCCACATCGAAGGTGCCGCCGGCGCTCGCGAGGGTGGTAGGCGCTCCGGCGGTGAGAGTGCCGGTGGCCCGCAAGGCGCCGCCATTAAAAGTTACACCGCTGCCGGGAGCCCCCAAGTTTCCGGCGCTGGAGATGGCAACGGTGCCGCCGTTAACGAACGTGCCGCCGGAATAGCTGTTCGCCCCCGACAGAATAAGAGTGCCCGTTCCCGCCTTCGTAAGTCCACCCGTGCTAGTGCCGACAACGCCGGAGATGGTCGTATCGCCTGCGCCAGTCACCGTTAAGCTGTGATTAGCGCCAGCGACGGACGCGATCGTGAGTTGCGTCCCAATCCCCGCGGAAAATGTGGCGTCGCCTGAAAGGGTCGTGGCGCCAAAGCCAACGCCTGCGACGCCGCTCGAGACATTCTCTCCCCGAATGACGCCGAGTGTGTTCGAGCCAATCGAGAACGAGCCGAGGTTATGGGTCAGTCCGCTGCCGGAGGTGGCGCGATCGGAAACAATGTTCGACGAAGCGGCGACGGCAACCGGATAGGAGCCGACCGACGCATCGGTGCCAAGAGCGAGCGTGCCGCCGGCCAGCGTGATGGTTTGCGAAGTCGCGCCCAGCGCCGTGGAATTGCCCAGTCGAAGGGTGCCGCTGTCGATCTGTGCGCCGCCGGTCCGTGCCCCCGAGGAAGTCCCGAGCGTCAATGTCCCCGAGCCGACCTTGCTCAAAAGAAAATTTCCCGCCAGGCCGGTCGTGAGTTTGATGTCACCCGCACCCCCGATGCTTGCCGCTGAGCCCAGAGTAACCGCGCCACTGTAAATGGCGGCGGTGACACCCGAATTCGCCAAGGCACCGGAGGACGATGTGCCACTCCCATGAACGGTGAGGCTTTTCGCCATCGCCAGCGTGAATCCATTGAGGTCCAGCGTGGCGCCGTTCGCTACGGTGGACGCACCGCCGGAAACGGCGCCCAGCGGCCCCGCGGTACTGTTGCCCGTTGCGCCGAGACGCAAGGTGCCCCCATTGATCAGGGTGGTGCCCGTGTACGAGTTGTTGCCCGAGAGGGTCAGTGTTCCTGCTCCGGATTTGATGAAACTCGCTCCGGTGCCGTTGAGGGTGCCGGCAAAACTCGTGGCCGTACTTTGATTGGCTGTGAGCGTGTAGTTTGCGGCGAGATTGATGGCGCCACCGCCGCCCGCGAGCGCGCTGATTGTTTGCGCCGCGTTGTTCAGGTTGAGAGTGCCCCCATCGACCGTAAGCGATCCGGGCGTCGTGTTGGAGGCGAGCGTTGCCCCGCTATTCACCGTAAGCGTGCCAGAGGAAAGCGTGACACCCCCCGTAAACGTATTAACGCCGGCCAGCACAAGAGTGCCGGATCCGGTTTTCGCGAGTCCGCCTCCGCCGCTCACCACGCTGTTGACGGTCGTATTACCGGCTCCGCCAACGGAGAAAAGACCGTTGGTGGCAACGCCCCCGGTGCCGATCGTAAGGGTTTGTCCTGCCGTGGTCACGTCGACCTCGCCCCCTCCTGCATTGACGGTGAAACCACGCGTATAAATGGCACTGTTTCCCGTATAGGAAAGCGTGCCCGCCGTTGTGGCGCCGCCAAGCACCACCGCGCTCGCGGCGTTGCCGAGATTGCTGCTGTTGCTGGTGACCACGACATTGCTTACGCTGAGCGTGCCCTGACTAACCGTGGTTGTGCCGGTGTAGGTGTTTGCACCGGTCAACGTCCAAGTGCCCGTGCCAGACTTGACGATCGTGCCACCGGTGCCCGTAAAACCCTTGGCGATTGTCGAGCCTGTCAGATCGCTGCCATTGAGCGTGAGGGTGTGGGATCCGATGGTGAAACCGCTCGTCCCGCCATTGCCGGAATCGTCGAGAACAAGAATCTGTCCGTTCGCCGTAAAACTGGCGTCGGCCGACAACGACAGGTTAACTTTGCTCGTCACGTCGAAGGTAAGCGGGTTGGTCGACGAATTGACGACACCCGAGGTTCCAACGGAAACCGTTTTGGCTTGGCCCCCGCCGGGAGCAGTGAACGACAAGGCACCGGCGCCGGCGGCCAGGGAAATTCCGCCGAAGCTTACGCCCGAGCTCTGGAGAGAGAGTTCGTTCGGGCTGAACGTGGTGCTCGTGAATGCCGCGATCTGATTCGAAGTCGGAACAGCGTCGCCGACCCAGTTATTTCCGTTGTCCAGCGCGGTCGCGCCGTTGTTCTTCCATTCGACGGTTTGCGCTTCTGCCGAGGTGAGCGGAACCAAGATGCCAATCAGACAGGCAACTAAACCCATTCGGCTGAACAATGGGATAGGGTTCAAATCAGCGGCAGGCATAAATAAAGAGAAAGGAGGCGAAACGGGGCGGGATGCTGAATGTTGCAAGTTATGAACAAAAAGTCCGTCGTTTGCGACAGAATTTCTGAAACACTGGGGGCCGCTGAGAGCGGAACCTCATTTAAATGGTGGGTGCCTCGTCCGTCCGCCTCGAATGGAGATACGGGGACGATTTTCTCGGCCGCACAACGGGAACTTGTCCTCGACGCGCCACAAACCCACCCGTTTAACCATGCAAATGATTGAAACCCTTACGGTCAATCTGGGCGAACGCAGCTACCCGATCTTATTCGGCTCCGATCTGACCGGAGTTGTTCGTGACGAAATCGCACGCTTGATGGCGCAGGGTCAAAAGGTGGCTGTGTTGACCGATGCCAACATTGCTCAAGCGCAGGCCAAGGCGGGTGGGGCGATGTTTGGCGATGCTCCCCTTTTAGTGGTAAGTCCCGGGGAAAAAACGAAATCTCTGGAAGGGCTCGGCCGGGTGCTCGATTTTCTGGCGGCGGAGAAGATCGACCGCCAAGGCGTACTGTTCGCCGTCGGTGGCGGCGTGATTGGCGATCTGGGTGGTTTCGCCGCCGCGACGTGGCTTCGCGGAATCTCCTATTTTCAGGTCCCGACGACATTGCTCGCCATGGTCGATAGTTCGGTCGGGGGGAAAACCGGCATCAATCTGGAAGCCGGCAAGAATCTCGTGGGCGCCTTTCATCAACCGCGGGGTGTTTTTGTTTCCACGGAGTTGCTTGCCACGTTGCCAGCGCGTGAATTCGCCGCCGGTGCCGCCGAAGTAATCAAATATGGCCTGCTTGGCGATCCAGCCCTGCTCGACCAACTTGATCAAAAGCCACTGACCGCTGCGACGGCAGATTCTCGGGATGTAGCTGCAATCGTGCGACGCTGTTGCGCGCTCAAGGCTCGAATTGTCGAGGTGGACGAGCGCGAAACCGCTCTGGAAGGAGGCCGGGCGCTACTCAACCTTGGCCATACCTTCGGCCATGCCATCGAGAATGCGGCCGGCTACGGGGAATACTTGCACGGCGAGGCGGTCGCCATCGGCCTTTGTGCGGCGGCGCGGTTGTCGTGGAAACTCGGGTTCATCGCCGAGGCGGATGTCGCGCACGTCGAGCGCGTGGTCGCCGCCCACGCCCTGCCGACGCGGCTGCGGGCGCCGCTGGGCTATGAGGCGCTGCGCGCGGCCATGACCCAGGACAAAAAAGTACGGGCCGGTGGGCTTCGGTTCGTGGTCTTGAAACGCCTAGGCGCCGCCGCGACCCAGAAGCAGGTCCCAGCCGAATTGATCGAAGCATCTTTTCGCGCGGTCGGCGCAGCCTGATCGGCGACGCGGAATTCGGCGCTTCCGTCTTTCTCCTTTCACGATAACTTCCCGTCATGTCCGCCATCGACGAAGGCATCGTCCGCGAATATTTCGAGCAGAACGGATTTCTCGTGCGGCAGGCGCGGAAATATCAGGTCCAGGCCCGCCGCAAAATCGGCGAGGAGGAGATCGATTTGATCGTCTTCAACCCCGGCTGGCAAAAGGGCGCGCGTCGGCCGGATTTTTTTCTTTTCTCGAACGAACTCCCCTACGTCCACAAGGCCGTCGTCGCAGTCAAGGGCTGGCATACGGGCGTCTTCACGCCGGCGACTCTGAAGAGCAGTCCGGAAATATTCCGGTTTCTCGAAGAGAACGTATTGAAGGAGGTTTCGCGGCTGTTTCCGCCGCCTTCGTCGGACGACATCGCCGAGGCTCCGACGAAAATTCTCGTGTTGCCGAGCCTTCCGACCGCGGAGCCGTTTCGTTCTCAAAGCGTCGAGTTGCTGAAGACTCGCGGAGTCGATGCCATTATTTCTTTTCGCGCCATGTTGCTCGACCTGCTCGACAAGATTGAAATCAATCAAAACTACAGCAAGAGCGACACCCTGCAGGTCATGCGGCTATTGAAAAAATACGATCTGCTGAAAGACACCCAACTGGACCTCTTACCCGAACGTATCGCATCCCGCCGGCCGCGAGCCTAGTTTCGCTTTTTATGAGCGTCATTGTCCCCAGTCTATTCGGCTTCTTCATCCTTTGCTGTGCCTACGCGGCCCAATATTGGGCCTACCGATCGCACCAGGAGCTCAAAAAAATGAATCTCCAACTCGAGCGGCTCCTGGCAGCGCCGCTGCGCCGGGAATGAAAATCCATCCGACCGCGATTATCGAGCCTGGCGCGCAGCTTGGCGTCGATTGTGAGGTCATGGCATATGCTGTCGTGACGAAAAATTGTGTGCTCGGTGACGGCGTCGTGGTCCACCCCTTCGCCGTCATCGGGGGCGACCCGCAGTATTTGAAATTTGAACGCAGCACATCATCGGGCGTTCGGATCGGCGCCCGCACCGTGATTCGCGAACACGTGACCATCAATCGATCGGTCCACGCCGGCAAATTCACCGTCGTTGGGGAAGATTGCTTCCTGATGTCGGCGAGCCATGTCGCCCATGACTGCGACGTGGGTAAGCACGTCGTCTTCGCCAATGGCGCCCTGTTGGCCGGCCATGTCGCCGTAGGCGATCACACGTTTTTTGGCGGCGGCGCCGCGGTGCATCAATTCTGCCGTGTTGGCGAAAGTGTGATGGTCGCGGGACACGCCTCGATCACGCGTGACGTGCCGCATTTCACGATGGTGGCGGAACGGGACGACGTCATCGGTTTCAATGTCGTCGGTTTGAAGCGGCGAGGCGTGAGCCGGGTGGCGATTGCGGAGCTCAAGGCGGCGTTCCAGGAGGTTTATTTCACGCCGGGAAACATTCGAGATGTCGCGGCCCAACGGCTGTCAGCCCAGGCGTTCGAAACGCCCGAAGCCAGGCGTTTCCTGGAATTCTTTGCCGGAGGCAAACGCAGTTTTGCGCGCGCCCGGCGAGCGGCGGGCGATGAAAAAGATGCGATCGATTGAGGACGATGGGTGGCGAGTCACTTGCTTCCGCGTCATCCTGCTTTGGGCAAAAGAGCAATTGATCACCTAGGCTATGTTTTCGAAACCCCTCGCGATCACGTGCGGCGATCCAGCCGGTGTTGGCCCGGAAATCATCCGTTCCTGGCTGGCTGCTCACCGCGACGAAGCCCCCCACGTGGCGGTGATCGGTCCCGCGCCTTGGCTCGCGTCGCTGGGTTCCTGTGGAGCAAAAATTCCCGTTGGCCTGCCCGAATTCGAAGCCACGCCCGGGCAGCCGACCGGCGAAGGGGCGCTCGTTGCGTGGGCCGCCATGGAACGTGCGGCGACCGGGTGCAAAGCAGGGGAGTTTTCCGGCGTGGTGACGGGCCCGGTGAGCAAAGAAGGCTTGGCTCGTATCGGTTATCCTTTTCCCGGACAGACGGAATTCTTCGCCGCCCGATGGGACGGCGAACCCGTCATGGCGTTTTGCGGGGGTCGCCTCCGGGTCGTACTGGCCACCTGGCATGTGCCGCTGCAGGACGTGGCCGCGCTGCTCCAGCCGGCGCGTTTGCAGCGTACTGTCGCGGCGGCGCGCGAACTGGCCCAGGCAGAAGGGATCAATCACCCGCGCATCGGCGTTTGCGGGTTGAATCCTCATGCGGGCGAAGCCGGTTTGCTGGGACGGGAAGAGATCGAAAGCATCAATCCGGTCCTCGAGGCGCTGCGCTCGGAATGCCCGGGACTGTCCCGCTGCGAGCCGGGCGACACGCTTTTCGCCCGGGCGCTCCGCGGGGAATTCGATGTGGTGATCGCCCTGTATCACGATCAAGGCTTGGCGCCGTTGAAGGCCATCGATTTCGATGAGGCCGTTAATGTGAGCCTGGGACTCGCATATATCCGAACAAGCCCGGATCACGGCACCGCTTTCGGCATCGCCGGAAGGGGCCTCGCTCGCGGTACAAGTTTCGCGAATGCCGTGATCGTCGCGCGGCGTCTGCTGGCCTGGCGTATCCGATCTCCACGCTAGCGATGGCTTGACCGGCAACGAGAGGATTGCCGGCGAATTCGCCTGAAGCATTCGTCGCCGCGAGAGAAGTTGCGCTTCCGACATCCCTCTTCTTATTGATGCTCGCCGATGCCCAATTCCACCCTTCTTTCCGATTCTCCGGTGCCGCCGGCAGCTCTGCCTGATGGAGTGCGGGAGGGTAACGAAAATCTCATTCAACTCACTGCGGCGGCGGGAGCGAAGGTCGCGGCGCTCATGGCCCGCGAACGGCAGGGTGAATTTCTGCGGGTCGCGATCAGCGGAGGAGGCTGCAACGGCTTGAGTTACAAGATGAAATTCGTTTCGGAGCCGAAACGGGGTGACATTCTGGTGCGGACCGCGGGGACCTGTGTCTTGGTCGACAGCAAAAGCGCCCTCTATCTCAAAGGCACGCTACTCGATTATTCGTCGGCGATGGTGGCCGGTGGCTTCAAGTTCTCTAATCCCAACGCAAAAGCCAGTTGCTCGTGCGGTGAAAGTTTTAGCGTTTGAGAATCTGCGATCGTGAGGGCGAAAGGTAATTTATGTCGCCCTTTCGGTTGCGGGCCCGTCCCTGACTCGCTGGGTGCTCCTCGTGGCTATCGATTGCAGGGGGGCCCGGCGGAGGCAGTGCGCAGGCGGCATTAATAACCTAAACACCTAAACGGCCGCGATGAAAGACCTGCCTTACGGGAAAACCATTAGATTTTGGGCCGCGAAACCCTTAGTCAAATAACCCTTGCTCCCGCGTGACTTCCCCGCGAAAAGCGACGCCGCCTTAACCTACCAGCCCAAGTATATTTGATGGCCAATTCGTTCCCTTCTGCCGGCGGCGCCAGTCGCCCCGGCTCTTATCAGCGTCGCAATGTCGACCCGTTTGCGGCCATTCGTCGCAATCATCGCATCAAGGTCCCGCAGGTTCGCGTGATTTCCCCCGAGGGCAAGCAGCTCGGGATCATCGATACGGCCAAGGCCATCAACCTCGCTCTGGAGAACGGACTCGATTTGGTCGAGGTCGCCCCGAATGCCACGCCACCCGTGTGCCGCATCATGGATTTTGGCAAGTACGTCTACGAGGAGCAGAAGAAGCATTCGCATGCCAAATCAACGGCGAGCAAGATCAAGGAAATCGAGTTTACGGCGCGCATTGAGCAGCACGACTACGAGACGAAGCTGCGTCACGCCGAGGAATTTCTTGATCACGGCAACAAGGTGAAGATGCGGCTGAAATTTCGGGGCCGTGAAATGGCCCACACCGACATTGGCTTCAACGTCATGAAGCGCGCCGTCGCCGACCTGGCCAGCATGGGTCATCCGGATTCTGACCCCAAGCTGATCGGGCGTAATATTCACGTGATGCTCACGCCGCTGCCGCCCAACAAACGCAAGCCCAAGTTCCACGTGCGGGAGGCGGACGAGCATGGCAAGGAAATCGTCCCGGGAGATCACGATGAGCATGGGCGGACGAGTTCCGGCTCGAATCACGCCGACACTTAGTTTCGCCGCGATGTTCTCGGCGGCTTCTCGAATTATCTGCGGGATCGCCCTCGCGCACCTCGCCGCCGCAGGCCCCGGGGTGGCCGCTGCCGCCGAGCCAACGCCGCGGGCAATGCCCACCCGTCCGAACGAATCGGCGGCGACGGTGCTGGCGACGCGTAAGATCGGCGGCCTCGAATATGTCGCCGCCCCCAGTTTCGCGGCGCAACTTGGCTTCAACCTTTCCTGGATCGAACGCGGGCGGCGGCTGTCGTTGAGCGCGCCGGGTCGGCGGGCCGACCTCGAAGCCGACACCCGGGACATCACGGTAAACGGCCTGAGGGTTTTTTTGGGCAATCCCATTGTCGATGCGAGCGGCCAATTATATGTGAGCCGCATGGATCTCGAGCGCTGTCTCATCCCGATGTTGCGACCCGGCTTTGGCGTGCCGCCGTTGCGTCAGCCAAAAACCATCGTGCTCGATCCCGGGCATGGCGGCAAGGATCGCGGCACCAGCGCGCACGAGAAGACGTACGCCCTCGATGTGGCGCAGCGGGTGAAAAAAATGCTCGAGGCGACCGGTTACCGCGTCGTGCTGACGCGAGATGACGACACATTCATCGAGTTGCCGCAGCGGGCCGCCATCGCCAACGCGGCGCGGGCGGATTTGTTTGTCAGCATCCATTTCAATGCCCTGGCGAACGACACCAAGACGCGGGGCGTGGAGGTCTATACGTTCCCGCCGCGATTTCAGAACTCCGCGAACGCCTGGAGCCCAGGCAAGAAATCCGATGCGGAAACCGAGTCGGCCAACGCCAATGCCTTCGACCACTGGAATGTGGTGCTGGCGCAATCCCTTCATCGCGAGTTGCTCGACCGCCTCAAAACTCCCGATCGCGGAAAAAAACTGATGCATCTGGCCGTTTTGCGCCCGCTCAAGTGCCCGGGCGTTCTCGTTGAATGTGGATTTCTCACCAGCGAGGTCGAAACGCGCAAGATCGCGACGCCGGCCTATCGGCAGCAAATCGCCGAAGCGTTGCATGCCGGCATTCGGGGCTATGCGGCGGAGATCGAGGCTCTCGGCTCGAAGGCGGCACGGTCTTCCGAAAAATCGGTCGCATCCGAACGCCGGACGGGTTAGCAGACTGGTCCGCTCCTGCACCATGATGACTTTGCCTGCGGCTTTGGTCCGTACTCGCGCCTGCTTGCTGCTAGCGGTCCCGTTGGTTGCCGCCCCCCTTCGCGGGTGGGATCATCCCGGGCATATGCTGGTAAATCAGGGGGCGCTGGCGTCCCTGCCTGCCACCTTTCCAAGTTTCGTCCGAAATGCAGGGAATACCGATCGTATCATCTTCCTTTCCGGTGAACCCGATCGCTGGAGTCATGCCGTTGACCTGCCAATCCGACATAAGGAGTGGCTCGATCACTTTTGCGACCTGGAGCAAGTTACCGACGCCGGCCTGACGTTTGCGACGATATCTTCGCTTCGTTATGATTTCATGCTGGCGTTTGCGGGCGGCCGGGCCGGGCATTCTGAAAAATTTCCGGCGATCGAGGCCAAAAAGAATACGGATCATACCCAGCAGTGGCCGGGATTTTTGCCTTGGACCGTGGCGGAAAATTACGGCCGATTGAAGGCGACCTTTGCCGCCTGGAAGGCGTATGAGGAACTTGGAACGGCGGAGGAGAAAGCCAACGCCCAGGCCAACGTGGTGTATCTCATGGGAGTGCTTGGCCATTACGTTGGCGACTGTGCGCAACCGCTGCATACGACGAATAACTACAATGGTTGGGTGGGGCAAAACCCAAACCAGTATACGACCTCGACCAAGTTCCATTCCTGGGCAGATAGCGGCTTTTTAGCTAAGGCGGGAATGGGCCCGGGTACTTTCGCGTTAAACATGGCTCCGGCGCAGCCCATCTCGCTCGCGGCGCGCACCGATGGCCGCGATCCCGTATTTGTCGCCGTCTTGGAATTCCTGCTCCGGCAGTACGAATTGGTGGAGCCGCTCTATCAGCTGGAGAAGGCGGGCAAACTTGGACTCGACCAGCAGCCAGTCACGAATGAGGCGCGGGTTTTTTTCGAGCGCCGGCTCCAGGAAGGCGGTGGAATGTTGGGCAGGCTTTGGCTGACGGCATGGCAGGCGGCGGCGCCCGATGCTTACCTCCGCGGGATACTGCTGAAGCGTCGCGCCGCGGCTGGTGGGGCCCGCCCGGCCCGATGATTTTGCGCCTGCATCGTTTCATGGGAGCTTTCGGCGGGGCTGGCGGGTTGTCAGGCGGGGATCGGGGTCGACGATCAATTCTGGGGGCGATAGGTCTTGTCCTCGCACTCAGTTCGCCACTGCTCGCGGAAGACGACCTCGGGGCGCGCGTCATCCTTCTGGCGAATGCCGACGATCCCGATTCCGTGCGAATCGCCCGCCATTACGCGGACGTCCGGAATGTCCCCGCGGCGAATCTCTTCATGCTGAGCATGCCTCTCACCGAGGCGATCACGTGGCGGGAGTTCATCGTCGCGATCTGGCAGCCGTTGCTGGCGCGCCTCGTGAAGGAAAATTGGATTGATGCCATTCCGATGAAAAGCAGTGATGCGCTCGGCCGGCAAAAATATGCCGTGCACGGCCATCGCATCGCGGCATTGGTGGTCTGCCGCGGTGTCCCGCTGAAGATTGCTCACGCGGCCGAGCTTTACACCGAGCTCCCGCCGCTGACCGGCCGGCCCGAGTTTCGCACCAACGCCGGGGCCGTTGACGCGGAGCTCAGTCTGCTTGCAGCGCCCAATTACCCGATCAACGCGTTCGTGCCGAATCCGCTTTTTCAGAATGATCGCCCGACCGAGTTTGAACTTGCGCAAGTGGTGAAGATATCCCGAATCGACGGACCAACCGCGGAAGATGCGCGAGGTCTCGTCGATCGGGCGCTGGCGGCAGAGCGCGACGGGCTGCTGGGCCGGGCGTATGTCGACATTGCCCGCCGTGACGCGCTCGGTGACGCCTGGCTCGAGAATGTGGCCACTCAACTCGCCGCGCTGGGATTCGACCCATCCGTGGATCGAGAACCTGCCACGTTGCCCGTTACGGCGCGCATCGATGCCCCCGTTCTTTATTTCGGCTGGTACGCCAGCGACCTCAACGGCCCGTTCGCGCTGCCGGGGTTTCGATTTCCTCCGGGCGCGATCGCGCTGCATATCCATAGTTTTTCGGCTAACACCTTGCGCCTTTCGAACAGCGGGTGGACCGGGCCGCTGGTGGCCCGGGGGGCGACGGCCGCGGTCGGGAACGTCTATGAGCCGTATCTGCAGTTCACGCACCGTCCAAATCTTTTTCTGCGGGCCCTCGCCCGGGGGGCAACGCTCGTGGATGCCGCCTATTATGCCCTACAGGCATTGAGCTGGCAGGCGATCCTGGTAGGGGACCCGCTCTATCGGCCGTTCGCCGTTTCGCTGGACCAGCAGCTGAAAAACCTCGCCCGGCTTCCGCCTCGCCTCGCGGGCTATGCCGTGTTGCGTCGCATGCGGCAGCTCGACGACGCAAACCGGGGCCGCGAAGCGATCGCCCTGGCCGTTTCCGCGCAACATGAAGTGCCGAGCCTCCCTGTGGCGCTCGCCTTGGCGCAACACTTGCGCGCGGCAAAGGACATGGAGGGAGCCGCGGAGGCCCTGGGTTTTGTGCCGCTGCTGAAATCGGTTCGCCCCGACGAGTGGGCGCTCCTTCGCGAGGTAGCGAACTTGCTCGAAGCCTGTGGGCGGCCCGGTCGCGCGCTCGATACGTGGCGGGTTCTGCTGGCGGAGAAAGCCTTGCCGGCGGCGTTCCGCGTGCCGTGTTTGCGCGAAGCGGGAAAAACTGCGGTCGCAGCCGGGGATGTGGCCCAGGGAATGGCTTGGGACAGAGAGGCTGACGACCTTATCGCGCAGTCGGAAAGAAAGTAGCGGCCAAAGTGGGATTTGGAGCTGACTAGCCTGGCGTATCCCAACCGCCGTTCGGTTGCCCTCGCGTCAGAAGTTGGCACGGAAGACTCGTCGGGGCAGCGACCGAAGGCGTGAGCGCCTTACGTGCCTAACGCAGTTTTATAGAGACGAGGCACTCGCTTCGTCACCGAGGTGAGCGTTTCCCATGGGATCGTGTCGGCGGCATCGCTGAATTCCTTCAAAGTAATTTCGGCCCCCGCCTGGCGCCCGACCAGGACCACTTCATCGCCGCAGGCCACCGCGGGTACCGGAGTTACGTCGACGATGGTTTGGTCCATCGTGACCCGGCCCAGGATTCGACAGCGTTGGCCGCGGATAAGCACATCCGCGCGATTGCTGGCGGCGCGCGGCAGGCCGTCTGCATAGCCGGCGCAAAGAATCGCGACGCGAGTTTCACGCGTCAGCGTCACGGTTTGCCCGTAACTGATGGCGGTATTCCGCGGCAGCGTTTTCACCAAGCCGACTCGGGTATAAAAACTAAACACGGGCTCGGGGTGCACCCCCGGCAGAAAAGAGCCGGACCGAGGCATCACCCCAAATTGCAGCAGACCGATTCGAACGGCATTGAAAGGCCCCGTCCCAGACATGGATTCCAGGCCTGCGCTGTTGTCGGCATGGACGAGGATAGCGTCCGGGTTTAATCCACGGCAGTTCTGGAGGGCCGTCAAAAAGCGGCGACGTTGTTCGTTGGTGAACACGTTGTCCTCCGGCCGCGCGAAATGGGTGAAAACACCGGTGAGACGCAGATGAGGGGTCGCGAAAATTTTGGCAGCGAGGTCCGGAGCCTGCTCGTGCCACACGCCGAGCCGGCCCATTCCGGTATCGATCTTGAGATGGACCGAGAGGGTGCGGCCCCCGGCGCGGGCGGCCGCTTCGAATCGGTCCACTTCATCCGGGCTGGAAATCGTGGGAATCAGATCGTGACTGATGAGCCCGGCCTGCTCGTCGGGAAGCACAGGTCCGAGCACGAGAATGGGCCAGCCGGGGCCGAGTTCACGAAGCGCCGCAGCTTCCGCAACATTCGCCACCGCGAAAAAATCGGCGTCAGCATGCATCAGCCGGGCCGCTACATGATGCATGCCGTGGCCGTAAGCGTCGGCTTTCACCACGGCCACGTAACGCATGTGTCGGGGCAGGGCCGAGCGAATGAGACGGAGATTGCGCTCCAGCGCCGCGAGGTCGATCTCGGCCCAACAGCGCAAAACCGGAACTGTCGGAGCTGAAGTGCCGCTCATTTGGGGGGAAAGCCGGAAAACCGCGAGCGGTGCCGCGTTGCGCGCGCGTGCCACCGCACTACCGGGCGCGGTGAATCTGGGGCATCCAGGTGACGTAACTGGGTTCGTCGTGCAGGAACGCGTCGGGCGCTTCGTTAAGCCGAAATAAATTCGCGTCCTCCACTCGGGAAAGGAGTTCTTCCACCGCATAGGGCAAGAGGACAAGATCGGGAGGCAAAGCCGACCAGTGACGAAAATGGTCCGGCATCGCGAGCACGCCGGCGAGTTCTGCCGTCGGCACCCGACGCAGGCTCTCACCGAGCTTGTAATAGTGCCATGTATCGCGGCGCGCGTCGGCGATGACCGCCACGTCCGTTCGGCCCAGCGCGTGCGCGGCCAGAGCAAGGGCGGAATACGAGAAGACAGGTTTTGGACTAAAAAGCCGCCAAGTCCGCAGCGCCATCGCCACGGTGCGAATTCCCAAGATCGATCCGGGCCCCTCGCAAAAAACAAATGCTCTGATGTGCTCGAGGTCGAAATCCAGCTGTTCCAGGCAACGAAAAATTCCGATGCCGGCTTCCTCGTCGCTTGTTTGCCAGCGCCCGCGACCTTTGCTTCCCCAGAGGCCGACTTGAATGCGGGTGGAAGCGGCATCCAGGAAAAGAAGCGGCGCATGGGAGGTGACAAGCTCGCGAAGACTCGGCATCGAGGCGACGAAACGAGGCAGGTCGAAATGCGGCAAGCTCGGAGGAAGGATGGAGGGAAGCGAAAGCCAGAGAAGCAATCCATCATTGACCGTTCCTACCCCGAGAGTAGCGTTTTCGATTCTACACAAGAACCTGTCCTATTTTTCTTCCTGTGAACGTCCAATTGAACAACGTGTCCGCCACCCGCAAGAGTCTCGTCGTCACCCTCGACCCGAGTGAGGTCGACGCCGAGCGCAATGCCGTGGTCGGCGAGATCGCAAAATACGCCCGCCTGCCGGGCTTTCGGCCGGGCAAGGCGCCGGCTGCCTTGGTGGAGAAGCGGTTCGGCAAGGAAATCGCCGATGAATTCCGGCAAAAGGTCGTGGCGAAGGCCTATCGGGACGGACTCGAGAAAGAAAAGCTCGACGTGCTTAACATCGTGAATGTCGAGGAGGGGAAAATCGAACCTGGCGTTGCCGCGGCGGTTACGATCACGCTCGACGTGCGGCCCGAGTTTGCCCTGCCGGACTACAACGAGCTACCGACGGAAATCGCCCCGACCGAGCCCACCGACGAAGAAGTCGAATCGGTGATCCAGGGCTTGCGCTCCGAGCGGGCGGATTTCAAACCGGCGGATCGGCCGGCGCAAAAGGGCGACTACGTAAAGCTCTCTTATGAAGGGACCGTTGACGGCAAACCGATTGCCGATTTGGCGCCCGAGAAACAGCTTTATGGCAAGGTGCCGCAGACGTGGGAAGAGGTGGAAGGAGCCAACGAAGGCGTGATCCCAGGGCTGGGCAAGGAGCTGGGCGGGCTCAAAACCGGGGAAAAGAAGGACGTCACGATCACGTTCCCGGCGGAATTCACGCCTGTCCCCGCGCTGGCCGGCAAAATCGCGGTTTACACCGTGGAGGTGCAGGAAGTGCGCGAACGGGTGTTGCCCGCGCTGGATGGGGAATTTTTCAAGGCCCAGCAGGTGGACGATCTCGCCGGTCTGCAGTCTCAGGTGCGCAGCAATCTAAAATTGCAAAAAGAGCAGCAGAATCGCACGGCGCAGCGCCGGCAAGTGACCGAAGCGCTGTCCGCCCGCACGGATTTCCCGATTCCTGATTCGCTGGTCGATGCCGAGACACAAAGCGTGCTGCGGCAATTCATCGAGGAAAACATGCGGCGCGGAGTGCCCGCCGAGCAATTCGAGAAGGACAAGAAGGAATTGTTCGAGGGCGCCCGCAAAGCGGCGGCCAATCGCGTGAAGCTTCAGCTGATCCTGGCGAAGATCGCCGAGGCGGAAAAAATCAGCGTCACGGACGACGACATCAACCATTACCTGTATCGCGAAGCGATGCGGTCGGGCCAAAAGCCGGACAAGCTCGCCAAGGCGCTCGCCGGCGATCGCGACCAGATTCGCGCGGTGCAACAATCGATCATTTTCGACAAGGCGGTTGATTTTCTGGTCGGCAAAGCTAAGGTGACCAACGCCCAACCGAAGGCGTAAGCAGTCTTCAATCCTCTCTATCCTCGTGAGCAGCTATTACGTTCCGATCGTCCTTGAAAACACCGGCCGCGGCGAGCGGTCGATGGACATTTATTCGCGCTTGTTGAAAGACCGCATTATTTTCATCGGGACACCGATCGACGATGGCGTGGCGAACGTCGTCATCGCCCAGCTGCTGTTCCTGCAGATGGAGGATTCGAAAAAAGACATTCATCTGTACATCAATTCGCCCGGCGGAGTGGTCACGGGCGGGATGGCGATCTATGATACGATGAATTTTCTGCAATGCGATATCGTGACCTACTGCGTCGGCATGGCGGCGAGCATGAGCACGGTATTGTTGGCGGCGGGCACGAAGGGGAAGCGTTTTGCCCTGCCCAACAGTCGGGTGATGATTCATCAGCCCAGCGGCGGGGCGGGTGGCCAGGCCGCGGATATAGCGATCGCCGCGAAGGAAATTTTGCGGTGGCGGAAAACGCTCAACGAGGCGCTCTCCCGCCACACCGGCAAACCAGCGGAACAGATCGAGAAGGATTCCGATCGCGATTACTACATGAGCGCGCCGGAAGCCAAGGATTACGGGATCGTCGATCATGTGGTGGTGTCGACCCGGGATGCTCAGGCAATTGCGGTGCAGACCGCGGCCTGAGGCGCGGTTGCGCGGCGCGACCAACTCCGTCCTCGACTAGGGGTTTCCCCTCCACAAGCTCCGCGCCATGGCAAAATCCGCGCGCATGACCCTATGTTCGTTCTGCGGGAAATCGCAGGCGGAAGTCAAAAAGATCATCGCGGGGCCCGGGGTATACATTTGCGATTCGTGCGTTAACGTCTGCAAGACGATCATCGATCGGGAAGTCAAAACTCCCGCCGTGGAGGCCAAGCCGACCGTGCGGCTGATCAAGCCGTCGGAAATCAAAAAGACGCTCGACGAGTACGTGATCGGCCAGGATCACGCGAAGAAGGTGCTCTCGGTTGCCGTCTATAATCATTACAAGCGGCTCATGTTCGATGCGAGCCAGTCCCCCAAGGACTCCCCCGCGATATCGCCCGAGTTCAGCGATGTGGAGGTCGAAAAAAGCAATATCCTCCTCGCGGGGCCTACCGGTTCGGGAAAAACGCTGCTGGCCCGGACGTTGGCGAGGATTCTCGACGTGCCGTTTGCGATTTCAGATGCCACCACCCTGACCGAGGCGGGATATGTCGGCGAGGACGTCGAGAACGTCGTGCTTCGCCTGCTGCAGGCGGCGAATTACGACGTGAAGAAAGCCGAGTGCGGAATCATCTACATCGACGAGATCGACAAGATCGGGCGCAAAACCGAGAACGTCTCCATCACGCGCGACGTTTCGGGCGAGGGAGTGCAACAGGCTTTGCTGAAAATTCTCGAGGGTACCACTTGCAACGTTCCGCCCCAAGGCGGTCGCAAGCATCCGAATCAAGAATACATCCAGATCAATACCGCGAACATTTTGTTCATTTGTGGCGGAGCTTTCGTCGGTTTGGATGCCATCGTGCAACGGCGGATGGGCACGCGGAATCTCGGGTTCGCTTCAATCGCCGCGCAGCATGATGCCGTGCTGCGGCCGGAAGAGCTGATGAAATCGCTCGCGCCGGAAGATCTCATTCGTTTTGGGATGATTCCGGAGTTCATCGGTCGCTTGCCGGTTGTTTCCGTCCTTGATCAACTCCAGGTCGCGGATCTCGAGAAGATTTTGCTGCGGACCAAGAACGCGATGGTGAAGCAGTATTCGAAATTATTCGCGATGGATGGGGTTCGGTTGAAGCTGACGCCGGATGCCGTTCGCGCGATTGCGGCCAAGGCGATCGAGTTGAAAACGGGCGCCCGCGCGTTGCGCTCGATCATGGAAAACCTCATGCTCGAAGTCATGTACGAGCTGCCGCAACGCGACGATGTGTCCGAGGTGGTGATCGATGCCGCGGTGGTGGCCGGGCGACGCAAACCCACGCTGCGTCGCATGACCAAAGCCGAACCGAAGCAGGATGCAGCCTAAACGGCCGCATCGCCATGAAACGCTTTTATCTGCTTCTGACGCTGGCGCTGTTCGTGCCAGCGATCCGGGCAGTCGTGATTGCCGATGTGGACGGCTCGGGTAATGTCTCGGCTCCAGCAGATGATCCGGGTTGGGCAAATGTTGGCAGAATCGGCGGCGCTTCGGGGGTATATCTCGGCAACTACGGCGGCCAATATTGGGTGCTGACCGCCTCCCATGTCGGTGCGGGCGACATTTTGTTGGGCAGCACGACGTATTCCGCGGTGAGCGGTTCGTCCGTCGGCGTGTTGAATGGCAACGGCACCCCCGCGGATCTCACCTTATTTCGCATTTCGAGCGATCCCTTGTTGCCGAAGTTGACCCTATCATCATCCCGACCTTCGACTACGTCTCAAATTCTCACGATTGGCAGCGGGCTTGACCGCGTGCTCTCACCGAACACGGGCAACAATCTGGCGGGATGGACGCTGACCGGATCGGGAGCGTCGCTTGCGTGGCAGGAGCAGGTCTCAGGAAGCGTCGACGTGGTCGGGTTCTATGAGGGGACGACCCGATCAAAGCGATGGGGGCTGAATAATATCGAGGGAGTGGTGGTCCAAAATTACGGTTTTGGAACGACCACGCTTCTCTTTTCCGATTTCGACATTGTGAGCGGAGAATCGCAAGGGGCTACGGGAGATTCAGGGGGTGCGGCATTTTACAAGAACGGCGCCACATGGGAACTAGCCGGCATCATGGGGGCGACCGGACAATACCCAAATCAACCTGCTCATACCGCGGTGCTCGGAAACGAGACCTATTATGCGGATCTTTCGACGTACCAATCGTTCATTCTTACGGCCATCCCCGAGCCATCGGATTTTGCGATGGGCTGTGGCGCCGTCGTTTTGGCGATCGCGGGTTGGCGGCGTCGCCGGGCCTGGCTCTAGCTCCCGCCCCAGTGAACGGGCCTACCAGTGCGCATAGTCGCCCCGGTCGAGACCTTTGGCGAATTCCACCAGGAGCTGCACACACCGTTCCACGTCCTCGAGGTCGACGACTTCGCTGGGCGTGTGCATGTAACGAAGCGGGATGCTGACCAGGCCGGTGGCTACGCCGCCGCGTCCCATTTGGATCGCGCGGGCATCCGTGCCCGTAGGCCGGGGCTCCGCTTCGAGCTGATACGGTATTTTCAATTTCTTGGCGGCCCTGATCAGGCGGTCGTAAACCTTGGGATTAATGTTGGCGCCGCGGCAGATGATCGGGCCGCCGCCAAGCTTTGTCTCGCCGAACTTCCGATTGTCGCAATCCGGATGGTCCGTCGCGTGACCGACGTCCACGGCGACCGCAAAGTGCGGATCGACCGCGTAGGCGGAGGTCGTTGCGCCCCGCACGCCAATTTCCTCCTGGGCCGTTGCTACGCTGACCACGCGGGCGGCGAATTTCTTTTTGTCCTTCGCGAGCCGGACCAAGGTTTCGCCCACGACATATGCGCCCACTTTGTTGTCGAATGCGCGCGCCGTCCCGACGCTGCCACTGATCAGCTCCAATTCGTGGTCGTAGGTCGCGACATCGCCGATGCTTACCTTTTCCAAGGCCTCGGCTTTGGACCGCACGCCAAGGTCGATCCAAATTTCGTGCCGCTTCGGCACCTTCTTGCGGTCTTCATCGTCCATGAGGTGAATGGCGCGCTTGCCCGTCACGCCTCTGACGGGACCGCTGGCGGTCTGGATGATCACCCGACGACCGGATATTACACTAAGATCGTGTCCCCCGATCGTATCGAAATAGGCGAATCCTTCTTTGTTGATGTACGTGATGATCAGGCCGAGCTCATCCATGTGACCCGCTAGCATCAGCACGGGGTCACCCTCGGGATTGAGCGTAGCGATCCGATTTCCCAGCGCATCGTTCGCATAGGTGTCTGCCGCCGGCCGCACGTGTCGATCGAAGACGGCCTGGGCCTCCATCTCGTAGCCGGAAGGTGAGCGGGCATGGAGCAGTTCGGCCAGAAACGGGGGAACATCGTAGGGCTTCGTCATAAATGAACGGTTGCTTTCAACTGAGGGGGAAATCGAAAATCACAAACCGGAAATCCACAAACGAATGATCATTTATCCTGCGATCGATATCAAAGGCGGACGCTGCGTGCGGCTCGTGCAAGGCCGAGCCGACCAGGAAACGGTTTACGCCGATCATCCGGCGGAAATCGCACAGCAATTTCGCGCCTCCGGCAGCACCTGGGTCCACGTGGTTGATCTCGATGGGGCCTTTACGGGCGAGCCACAGAATCTGGTGGCCGTCGAGGCCATTGCGGCGCTTGGCCTGAAGGTTCAGCTCGGCGGCGGCCTGCGAAACCGGGCAGCGGTCGAACGTGCCTTCGGGTTTGGCGTCAGCCGCGTGGTGATCGGCACGCGCGCCGCCGAGAGCGAGACGTTCGTCGACGAGCTGGTGCAGGCGCACGGCGAAAAAATCGCGGTGGGCATCGACGCAAAAAACGGGGAGGTCGCGGTCAAAGGCTGGGTCGCTTCGGCTGGCATGAGCGCCTTGGCTCTGGCCCGACGGATGGGCGCCTTGGGCGTGCGCACGCTGATTCACACGGATATTGGCACCGACGGAATGCTGACGGGGCCGAATCTGGCCGCACAGGAAGCGATGCTGGGGTTGCGATCTATCCGTGTGATCGCGAGCGGTGGAGTCAGCCGCCGCGAGGATGTCGTGAAACTGGCAGAGCTCGCGCGACGTTACGCAAACTTGGACGGGGTGATCGTCGGCAAAGCGCTTTACGAAAAGCGCGTGGAATTGCCGGATTTGCTGGCGATTGCGGCAGAGGCCTAAGCCTTCTCGCCGATGGGTCAATTTACGCCCGGCAGAGGTGAAACGTGGCGTGAAACACCAGGGTAAATCTAGGGTTTTCTCACCGTAGAAGTAGGACGGTCACAGCTACAGCTAGGCGCGCTTGCCAGCGTGTTTGCGCCGAGGGGGCGGATTACACATCCCCGACTTCACCTTCTCCGCGATCTCTTCGAGGGGATAAGTGATGATTTCCGCCAGCGTGGGATGATACCAAGGAGCCCGCAGCAAATCGAACACCGTTGCGTTCAGGGTGAGAGCGGCGCTGAAGCAATGAATTAATTCGCCAGCGTCCTTGCCGACGATTTCGGCGCCGAGAATTCGTCCACGCTGCGGTTCCGCGAGGACTTTCACGTAACCATAGTTGGCCTCCATGAGAATGGACTTGCCGTGGTCATTGAACGGGTAGTTTGCACTGAGATAAGCGACGCCGGTTTGGTCGAGTTCCCGCTCCAGCCGGCCGATGGTGGCAAGCTGCGGATCAGTGAAGACGACGTTCAACATCAGCCCATAATCGACCGGCTTGACCCCTTTTATTTTCGCAGCGTGGCGAGCGGCGAGTTCGCCCTGCTGGATAGCGAGATGGACGATTTCCGCCGGCCCTGCACAATCGCCCGCGGCGTAGATATGAGGTTGGCTGGTCTGCTGCCAGCGGTTCGTGACAATCTGACCATTGGGGCGGGCTTGGACGCCGGCGGCGGCGAGCTGGAGTGACCCGGTGTTTGGTTCGCGGCCGAGGGCATTGAAAAGATGGGCGGCGTGCCGACGCATCGTTTTGCCGTCGTGGATAAATTCGACCGTGATTCCACGGCGATCGTGGGTCACGCGCTGCAGCTTCGTGCCGGCAAAGAGCTCGATGCCCTCGTCCACAAACGCTTTCTGGACGACCACCGAGGCATCGGCGGAATGATCGCGCAGGATGTTGGGGCTGCGCTGAACGAGGACGACCCGAGCGCCGATGCGATGGAGAAATTGGGCCAGCTCACAGGCGACGATTCCGCCACCCAAAACGACCACACTTTTCGGCACGAAATCGAGATCGAGCACATCATCACTCGTCCAGAATGGTGTGCGATCGAGACCCTCGATGGGCGGCGTGCCGACTTTGGACCCCGTGCCGATCAGGATGTGCTTCGCGTGCAACTTCCGGCCGTCGGAGAGCGCCACGTGATGCGCATCGACAAAATGGCCTTGGGCGCGGATCAAAGTGAATTTTCCCGACGCGAGCGCCTTCCGGCGATACTCGGCGAATTCGGCGATGAGCTTCTTTTTTCGCGCATGAATGGCTTTCATGTCGGGCCGGGCCGTCCGAATTTTCAGTCCGAACGTGCTTCCTTTTTGGGCCAGGTGCAGCACCTCGGCGATGTAGAGCAGGGTTTTCGAGGGCATGCAGCCTCGCAGGATACACAAGCCGCCGAGTTCGCGCGCGCCGTCGACAATGGCAGTCTTCAAACCGAGCGAAGCGGCCACGCGTGCGGCGTTGAAACCGGCGCTTCCTCCTCCGATCACTAGAAAATCGTAGGACTCCATGGGCGGCGACTGATCAATCGAAGCGCGGGGAGATCACCTGGAAAACGAAATTGCAGCTCATGATTTTTACTGAATTCAACGTCCTTTGCCGAAAAGCATGAGATGAATTGTTTTCAAAACGATCGTGGCGTCCAAGAGGAAGCTGAAATGTTTTATATAAAACAAATCGTACTCGAGCTTCCGCATCGTGTCTTCGATGTTGGCGCCGTACGGATAGTTGACCTGGGCCCAGCCCGTGATGCCCGGCTTTACCAGGTGGCGGAAATGATAGCAGGAAATCTGCTGCTCGTAGTCGGCCACCAGGCGATCCCATTCGGCACGGGGACCAATCAAACTCATCTCGCCGCGGAGGACGTTCCAAAGTTGAGGGAGCTCGTCAAGACGGGTTGCCCGCAAGATGCGACCGACGCGCGTGATCCGACTGTCTCCTTCACGGGTATAAACGTCTCCGCCTGCCGCCACCCGCATGGTGCGGAGCTTGAACATGCGGAAAGGAACGCGATTGCGGCCAATGCGGGTCTGGGCAAAGAAAATGGGTCGCCCATCCTCGAGCCAGATGGCGATCATGGCAGGCAGCACCGCGGGAAGGAAAAGCATCAGGCCCAGGGCGGCGAGTACGACATCGGCCAGCCGTTTGGTGTGCTCGAACACGGGTTCACGCGTGATGCGAAAGCCTTCCTGGAACAACCAAATCTGATTAAGGCGGTAGCGGGGAATTTTTCGCCAATAAGTTTCGTGGAAGTACTCGAGGGTGTAAATGGGAACACCGCGAAAATACAGGTCCAACAGTGCGTCGGAAACGTCCGCCGGCAACGGAGCGTTGGCCTCCCGGAGCACCACTGCTTCCGCGTCGATCTCGCCCGCTTCGATTTGAGTCAAAATATCCTTAACGCGGAAAAAAAGCACGTCGGTTGCCTGCGAAGGTTCGCCGACGACGCAAAGCTTGAGATCGTGCGCCGGCGCCATCTGTTTGGATTCCTGCCGAAAGCCAAGGCAGCTCGTTTCATCGCCAACAAAAACGATCGTGCGATGCCGACGCGGAATTCCCACCCGAAGGTGCCAGACGCGACGGTAGCCAATCGTGAGCGGGGCCAGAAGCAAATAGCCCAGCACGATCACGCTGCGACTCTGGTTGACCGAAAAGCCGGCGGGAGGAAACACGAACGTTGCCAGCAACGTGGCCAACGTGACGGTGACCGTGGCGATGAGGTGCAGGCTGGTATATTCGAGGGAAAGAAACTTCGTGTGTGAACTATAGCCCTCGATCAGATAGATGGCCGTGACAAAAATCGTCCACGGGACCAACAGACCGAGCAACAGCGGTGCGTGCCATTCGATCACTCCGCGCAGGAACGCGACGACGTTGAAGACCGCGAACACGGAGACCGTGTCGGCGATCGACAACACCAGTGGAGTCATATGCCGGTCGTCCTTCACGGGAACAAGGCGTCGCGGCGGAGGGATGGTTAGAGATGGGTTCATCGCACGCCTGCGATGGGTCGCAGAATATTTTCCCATTGGGTGAGCGCGCGCGCTAACCCGCCATTATCCCCGCTGAACCGCGCAGCCGCTATTCCGAGGGCGCGGCGGAGCTCGGGAGCCGCGGCGAGTTTTTCGAGATACGCGACGATTTCATTCGTGGCCTGCGGATTGAATACCGCGCCGAACCCATGCTGCTGGACGAGTTGGGCCAACTCCGAACCAGGGGCGCCCAGCACGAGCACCGGCCGGGCCACCGCGGCCACGCCATAGAGCTTGCTGGGAAAAACGAAGTGCTCACAGCCAGGCCGCAGGCCGATCACGTGGATATCGGGCACGCTGAGGCTGGCCGAGAGCTCGCTTCGAGGCTGGGGTGGAAGAAAACGAACATTCGTGAGTTTGCGGCACTCGACCCTGGCGCGAAGCGAGGTGAAGCCAGCGCCCTGGCCCACAAAAAGAAACAGGAGCCGTGGATCCGATTGCAGGTTTTCAGCGACATCGACCATCCCACTGAGGTCATGCACTCGTCCCAAGTTTCCCGAGTAGCCGATGACGATCCGATCACCGATTTCCCAGCGCGCGCGCAAGCGGTCCGTTTCGTCAGTGGCGGAAGGCCCCAATCTTTCGGGCGCCCAATTGGGGACGATGTGCAGGCGCCCCGCCAAGACCCCGGTTTCATTGACGACGGCGGCCATGTCGCGACTCAATGTCACGCAGGCGGCCGCGTGGCGCCAGGCGAGGGTTCGCCACGGGCGCAGGACGCCGGTGGCGGCCTTTACCCAAAAAGTTTTGGCTACCGCCCGGGCCACTTCCGGGTAGATATCGTGAATCCAATGAATCAGACGCGCGCCGCGGAGCTTGGCAATCAGCGCGGCGGTTACGCCAAGCAAAGGAGGATCGGTTAAGGCGATCACGATGTCGCCGCGTTTTACGGTCCGCCAGAGCGCGCCCAACACGGCCAGATGAAACACGGCAAAATCGTACGACCGGGCCGAAAGATTCCGACCGGTGGCCATGACCGGGCCAATCCGGACGATATGCACGCCCTCGTGTATCTCGCGCGATGGCAATCCTTGTTGCGAGTGACCCGCGATGACGGATACGGACCAGGCGTTGCGGTGCAGAGCAGTGGCGAGATCAAGCAGCAATTGAGCAGTGGCGGGTTCGGCCGGCCAAAAAAAACGATTGATAAAATGAATCCGCATCAGGCGGTGACGACGGGCCGGGTTCGGTCAAAAGCGATGGCTGCTCCCGTCAAAAGCAGTGCCCACGCCGTAACGACCACGGCAGGACAGGCAAATGGAAAATCCACCAAAGCAAGAAGACCGACGCAGCCCACCCCGAGCGTGATTTCAAACGCCGGGGAAAGCTGCCATTGGCGGGCGGACGCCGTGCGGGCGATACCCACGAGCGTCGCGATCCCCAGCGCGCCACCCATCAGGCCAAGCTCGGCGAGGAGCTGCAGCCAATCGTTGTGCGCGTCGAGAAAAACGGATGGCGCTTTTTGCTCGTTTTCCATGCGTGCGTCGAACGATTGCACCTGGCGAAATGCATAGCGAAAGCTATGCCAGCCCCATCCGAAAATGGGCCGTTGTTCGACGAGTTTCCAGGTGTCGCGGTAGAGGGGAAGCCGCATCTCGCCCAGCTTGCCCGCTCGCATGGTTGTGACTTGCTCCGCTGTCTTGTGCAGGAGCACGCGCAAGCTGTCCTGGGCAAGCCAGAGCGAGGCGGCGGCGACCCCCCCCAGCACCCCGGCGATGGTGGCCAGTTTGGCCCGTTGTCCTTGGCGGGACTTGAGAGCGCGCAGCGCGATCCGGCCCAGGAGGCCGAGGGCGAAAATCAAGCCGATGGCAATGGGCCCTCGGCCGGCACCCAGCAGCAGACTCAGTACCAGCAGAATCGTGAGCACTCCGAACAGGGGCGCGGGAGTGTGCTGCCATCGTCCCTCGGGAGCCCGATCATAATAATGCAATGCCAAGCCGGCGGCGGCGGCGGCGCCCAGCACCGCGAAGGCGCCCCAATGATTGTAGTAAAAAAACGTCGCGAAGAAGCGGGGGTTGGGGGACGGAAACCGGCCCAAGATCATGGCGGCATGACCCAACTTGAAAACCGAACCGATGCAGGCGAGGACGGCAGCGTTGATCGCGATCGCGGCGAGCAACACTCGCTGCACCGCGCGAGCGGGCCGAGTGATGAACAGGTTCAAACCGACCAGAATCAATCCGGCGTTGAGAAAGAAATCCGCTGCGGCATCACGCGGCAGCGGAGTGGAAGGCAAGAACCGCATGAAATCGCGATTGATAAGCGCAGCCGGTTGTCCGTCCGAGAAAAGCACCCGCATATTGGGATTGAGCAAGCTCGCCAAAACCATGAGGACGATCGCCAACAGGGGCACCACCACGCCGGAAAAATGGCGGCGGAGCGTCTGATCGGCTTGTCGCCACGCCAACCACGTCAGGAACGGCGCCGGGACACAAAGCCAGCCGGAGACTTTTCGCGCCCAGGGCTCCATGCCGCCGAATCGCCAGGATAAAAAGACGATGAGAAGCAAGGCGTGCGCCACCGCGAGACGGGCCAGCAGGTGCGACGGTTTCGGTTCCCGAGAACGGCCGCCGGTGCTCATTCGATGGCGTCGGCCGTCATCCCGGCTTCATGCAAGCGAACGAAGAATTCTTTGACGATGGGTTCGCCGAGCAGTGATTCAAGCGGCTTGTTGCTCGAAACCCGGATGACCCATTGCGGCGCGCGAGCGCTCACCGTGCGTTTGAGCAACAAGGGGCCCAGTTGCCACGGGTAGAGGCCGGACGGCCGGCCGACCAATCGGCCCCCGAAATAATGCCAGAACCATACGTATTGTGGAAATGAGTCCTTTTCGAAGGCAAAACGACGGGGATCGGGCAGAGGATAGATGGCGATCGGTGGGGGCAAGGAGCTCGCCACCCAGCCTCCGCCGGGCAAACAAATGTCCGGGGTATGCAGCGCGACGCTCCCTAGGGTCGACTGGTGCGCGCTCCAGAAAGCGACGTAGAACGTCAATTGCGTGTCGTTGCGAAGATAAGTCTCCTGGCGAAGAAACGTGGTGTTCAACGCGGTGCTGAACGCGAAGATCGATTCGTCGGTGCGGTGCAGCCATCCTTGGTGATCCAGGGCCATCAACTGCGCCAAATCAGGAGGCGGACGGTCACTGGCGGGTTGCGGGGCTAATTTAAAACCAACCAGCATCAACAGCAGTACGACAGCGCCACCAAGCAGGAAGTGGGTGGCAAACCGCGGTCGGCGAGCTGACCAGACGGAAGAGGTTTTTTCGGTCGTATCTCCCTTCGGCCGGCTCAAGAGCAAGCAACCCGCGAAGAGAACCAGCGCCGTCACGCCTAGGACGGCATAAGCGGTCGCATCGTGCCACCATCCGTTGATTTCCACGCCTCGAGCGGCGAGCAAACAGAGCATGATCGAACGGAAGAAATTGGAGAAAACGGCAAGTGCTCCGGCGGCCGTCACGGTGAAGATCCGTTTCGGCACGCCGCGCAGCATCAGCCCGCCAAGCACCACCCCGGCGAAAAGACAGGCGGTTAAGCTACGAATGCCGCTGCACGCTTCTTCGACCCCGACCAATGCATCCGCCAGTTTGATGATATTTCCGTCGCGAACCGCTGGCAGCCCAAACCAATGCACCGCTTTCACCGAACCGGCGGTGATCAGATCTTGAAGCAGAAGCGTGAAGCGCGCGAGCGTGCCGCTCGGAAGCGGGACGGCAAACCACCAGAGGGCAGTGGCGCATAGACTGGCGCCATTCAGCCGCACCAGCTGGGCCGGGCCTCGGCTCAAAGCCAGGATGCCCGATAGGACAAACACGCTGAACGTCATCCCGGTCAAAAACGCCGTCTGCGAATGAAAAAGCCCTTGAGCAAGGGCCGCGAGCGCAGATAGCCAGGCGGTCGACAGTCCCAGCACGAACAACCCCCCCTGCGCAACGAGGACCTGGGTCGAACTCCAATTGGAAGTCAGGTCGGTTTCGCCGCGGGATTGCCAGAGCAGGGCCAAAGCGCAGAAGGGCGCAAAATAGCCATGAGAAAGCTCAGGAAACTCCCGCCAGAAAGGCAGAAGATAGCATGAAGCTGCCACGAGGGCAGCCAGCAGGCTACCCGCGGCGATCCATTCGGCGCGAGTGACGGTGGAATTTTTCACCCATCCTCCCCATGAACCGGTGGCAGTCTGGCTCATTCCGACGCCTCCAGCTTTTTGATCACCCGCGCCGGATTGCCGGCGACCAGACTTGTCGCTGCCACGTCGCGCATGACTACGGCCCGGGCGCCGACCACGGCTCCCGCTCCGACTTCCACTCCGGGACCCACAAATGCATCGGCAGCGATCCAGGTTCCGGCCCCTACGCGAATCGGGGCATGCGCGATCGGAAAATGCGGCTGGCGATAATCATGGGATCCCGCACAGAGATGCACCCCCTGCGAGACCAAAACGTTGGGGTCGATCGTGATCTTCGCGAGCGCATACAAGCGGGTGTCGCGCCCGATGACCACATGGTTCGCGATGCGTAGATTCCACGGGAACATCACCCGCACCGAGGGATGAATCCGTACGCCGCGGCCAATTTTCGCCCCGAAGCACCGCAAAAGAAAATTCCTCCAGCTCGGTAAAAAATTCGGACTGGCGCGAAAAGCGATGTTCGCAAGACCCCAACCGACTCGCTTCCACTGGGTGGTTCGCGGATAGTTTTCGTTCCGCAAGTGTTGGACGATGTCAATTGGCATGGAGAGAAGAAGAGTCCGCCAATCGCCGATACAACGCCAGGTAATGGGGGGCAAGAGCCGACCAGTCGAATCTGGCGATGGCATCCTGCCGGGTGTGGGAGCGTTCGACCACGTCCGGAACGGGGTGGCGAAGACGCGTTTCGAGAGCTGCGACCAGATCGTCCACCGTCGGCGGGATGAGATGGACCGGAAGGGAACCCCGTAGCGAAGGCCAGGGAGTGGCAAAGGTCGTGAGCACCGGCGTGCCGGCGAAGAGAGCCTCGACGACCACGAGGCCGAAATTCTCCGAATACGAGGGCAGGCAAAATAAATCCGCGGCGCTGAGGTATGTCCATTTTTCGACGCCCCACACCGCCCCTGCCCACGTGCAGCGAACGTTGCCACGCCACGATTGCGTGGTTCGTCGCAGCGGTTCGACATAACGCGAGTCCCCTTCACCCACGATGAGCAGCCGAATCTTTTTCGTGGCGGTCGCGGCAACCCGTCCCAGCGCCTCGATGAGAAGGTGCAGCCCTTTCTTTTGGTGGCAGCGCGAGAGGAACAGTACGACAAATTCCTCGGGAGCCAATCCGAGCTTTCGCCGCGATTCGGCATGATCCGGGGCAGCCATGACGCTGGTGCCCAGCGGCATGACCTCAACTTGCGGCGACGAAAACCAACGGCCTAGCGAAGCCGCTTCCTCGGCGCTGGTGGCGAGCAGAACGTCGGCCCGTGTCAGCGACCTTCGTTCAACGAGATGGAAGTAAGGCCATTTTTTCCACGCGCGGTGGCGGAAAGCCCAGTCTTCCAGCATGCCGTGTGGCGACACGATGAATGGCTTGCCTAGCTCGCCGCACCAACCGCGCGCCCGATGGTGCAGGAACTCCCAAAGTCCGTGAAAGTGCACGACGTCCGCCTCGGCGATGGAGGAGCGGTTCAGTTGCACGGATCGAGTGAGCGTCACCTCTGCCGCCGGCAGCGCCGCCGCGAGGCCACGCAATGCAGTTTCGATTCCTCCAATCCGGCGTTCCGCCGGCGGTTCGGCAAAAAGTACCTTCAGCGGGCGCATATCTCCCGATACAAACCGACGTAGGCCTGGGCCATTGCCGCGGTGGAAAACTCTGCCCGCACCATTGCATGGCCACGCTGGCTCCGTTCAGCCCACGTGCCGCGCTCTGCGAGCAGCACACGCCAGTTCGTTTGATCATCGACTGCCAAGGCGCAGGCACGCAAAGAGGCGGGTAATTGTGCGTGGACGGATTTCTCGACGAGACAGGGCAGAGCCGCGTCCATCGCTTCGAGTACTGCTAGCGGCAGGCCTTCGAAAGTCGCGGTATGCAGAAACAAGTCGAAGGCAGGCAGCATCCCTCGCACGTCATCGCGCCAATCGATCCGACGCACGGTGCCCTGTAATCCTCGACTGGCCAGGTCGCGATTCCATTCAGCCGTCATTCGACCGGCGCCAATCCACCGCAGTTGCGCGTCAGGCACCGCGTCGCGAATAGCTTCGGCGTAACGCAGGAAACGCAGAGGATTTTTCTGCGGCTCGAGACGCCCCACGGCGACAACACCCAATGCCGCAGGGGCCATACCCTCGCTTGTGCGGATATGCGCGCGTGTCAGATGAGAAGGGGGCGGGGGAGGGACGCCATTCATGATCGTTCGAATGGTGCTTTTTTGCCCGATGAAGCCGGCAAGTTCGGTGCCGCGGATAGGGGAAACGGTGACCAAGGGTCCGCGATAAGCCTGCAAACTGCTTTTGGCCCGGGCATCCCGCCACGCCGCGAACCGCGCGCCGAGAAAGCGGGCGCTCTGGGTGATGTGGATGGTGCAAAGATGCGGGATTCCGGCGATCGACGCGGCGGCGAGCAGGTCATTGCCGTCTTCCAGATTTTGTTTGTTGAGATGAATAATGTCCGGTCGCCAGGCTCGCCAAGAGGTGGCGAGCTGGCGTGCGGCCTTGCCGGCGGCGAGAGAGGGCAGCACGCCCCGATGCCAGTGATCGTAGGTATTGCGATAGCGATCGCGTTGCACCTCGCCCAAGGCAGCGAAACGGACAGCCAGTTCATCCATTCGGGGATGAGAAGAGGTCCAGAGTGCCACGCTATGCCCGGCCTCTCGGAGAGCCTGTCCGAGGTAGAGAAGAAAAATTTCCCCGCCACCCCGAGAACCCGAACTGGAGCTGACGAATAAAATTCTCATCCAGAAAAGGCGACAACGCCGGTTCGAGTTCGATAAATCAACATTCCGCGCACGTGGGCCCGTTCTCCGCCAAATTTTCCCAGAACACGGCCGCCTTTTCCGGCGATAATTCTGTCGAACGCGTGGCGGCCGCCTGTCCGAGCCGGGCACGCAATTCCGGCGAGGCCGCCAGCCGGCGCATCGCCGCAGCGAGCGCATCCACGTCGTTGGCGGGAACCACTAATCCATTTCGTTCAGACCGGATGAGATCCGAAGCAGCGCCGACGGCGTCGCTGCACACGATGGCCATGCGGGATGCCATGGCCTGGTTGACCACCACGCCCCAGCCGTCGTGCCGGCTGGGCAAAACGAAAATATTTCCTCGCGCAAATGCCGCGGGAAGATCGGCAGGACTCAGAAAGCCGCGATAAGCGATGCGGCGGCGGATTTTTTCATCGAGCGTGTCGAGGTAGGATGGAAGATCGGCTTCCCGTCCGATCAGTTCCAGCCGGCCGGACACGCCTTCGGCCACCAGCTGAGCGAAGGCATGCAACAAAAGATCGATCCCTTTGCGAGAAATCATCTGTCCACAAAAAAGAAAGACCGGTTCGGCCTCAGGCGAGCGCTGTGACGCAGCCTGGATGAATCGCTCGAGGCGGCAGACATACGGTTGATTCAAGACGGGGATGCCGACGAGTTTCGCATAGGCCGCCCGAGCTTGTTCTCCCACCGCGACGATCGCTCGAGCGGAGCGGAGGGGAGAATATTGACGCGCCTGAACCCAGCGTTTCCAGGCTGCCCCCGGCGTGGACGGCCGTTCGCCCCAAAAATACCAGGGGAAACGCCGTCCCAGGCGACGGATGAACCACTGCGTGGTGAAGTCGGTCATCGCGCCGTTCACCACCCACGTTTCATCCGAACGGGGCCTCGGCAAAGGCCAGTTGAAATGAGACCGCCATCTTCCTTTTCCCGCGGTAAACCCAGGCAGCACCTTTTCCCACACGGCTGGCTCGACCGCCGGCCAGGGAGAATCGGGTGCGGCAGGTTCGAGATAACGCACCTCGAGGTGAACTCGACCCCGGTCTGCAATGGCCATGAAAAGGTCGCGTTGGTAAGGCGACGGAACGACGCTAAGAAAAAGGAGACGACGGCGAATCGCGTTCAAGAAGAGGCGCGACGGCGTGGCCGGTGGCTGAGCATCCAATTGCCCAACACGAGCGCGGCGATGGTCGGCAGAATCGCCGTGGTGAAAACAAACATGCTGCGCATCGAAATGACCGCGGCAAAGAAACCGGACGAAAAAACCAGATGTCCGAACGGCGAATTTTGAGTGTGTCCGAAATGATTCCACCAGCCAACGATGGCCCCCAAGGCAATCGCGGTGAGCATGACCCCGATGAACCCGCCGCTCATATAAGCTTCACCGACGAAGCTCGAAGCGAGCGTCAAACCCTCCACGTCGAGCGCGTCCTCGATGCTGACGCTCAAGCCCTCCGGTTTACCCGACCAAAGGGCGCGGGGAATCGGCCGGATGAGAGACAAATAAGGGATTTCCCAACCGAGGTAAGCGTGGCGTTCCGGAAAAACCCTCGTGAGCTTTGCGACGACGTAGAGATTGTAATCCACGAACAAGGTCGTCCGGTCTTCTTTCGTCTCACGGTAATAGCCTTTCAGGTAATTCGAAAACCCAATGTTTCGAAACTCCAGCATGAACACCGTCGCCGCCAGCAACCCCGCCACGGCGAGTCCGGTCACGACGAATAATTCCTTCTTTTTGGCCCGATCGAGGGTGAAGGCGAAGGCTACGGTGAAAGTCGTGATGAAGGTGACCAAAAGATTGCGGGTCCCCGAAGCGAAGGCGTAGAAAAAAGTAAATAGCAGGCCGGCCAACACAGTTTGTACGGTGCGGCTGGAATAGTCGGCCCGGCGCGCGAGAATAATCCCGGCGATCGGAGGGGCGAGATTCAGGATCATTCCGACCTCGCCGAGCAGCGCTTTCCAATCACCCAAACGGCCACGCGTCCATGGTTGGGAAAAGCGAGGCGCCATCAGGTAGTCGAAGAAATCCGCCACGTTGAAATCGACGGCGAGCAGCATGTAATAATAGCCTCCGACGATCGCGATCCAGAAGAGCATCACCAACATCCTGGCGGGAAACTCGACTTTCAGTGTTCGCGTCAACGATGCGGGGGGCGGTGGCACGCAATGACGGCCGAGCGCCAGTCCGGCAAAACCCAGAAGGCACGCTTTAATGGCCACGCTGGCCTCGTCAGAATCAACCAGGGTATCGAACGCCGGTTGGGGGAAAAGAAACTCAAACAAAGTCAGGAAATACAAAGAGCAAAGCGCCATGATATCGGCGCGAACGAGATTTCGCGCAACGCGTCGCGAATCGATGGCGAAGCTAATCAGCAGGCTGAGGCCCGTTCCAATTGCCGCCGTTCGCGCCATGGCGGACGGGCTGGGCGGTATCACGAGGGCGTTGGTCACGGCGAGCCCGAAGAGCAGAGCCAGGGTCGCCAGACCATTGGGGAAGGAACTGAACGAGGGCGATTTCATGCCGGAGACCGCGAGCCCAACCTGTCCAGCAGCCGCTCGGCCGGATCTTCCCACGTGTGCAGCCCATCGTCGAACGATGCCCCATGCTCCAGCCACCAGCGCATTTCGACGGCCAGAGCGTCGGAATCTCCCGCCGGAAAAATCGATCCATTGTGGCGATGGCGAATGATATCCTTGGCCCCTACACGATCGCTCACGAGGCAAGGCAGCCCGCAGTTCAGTGCCTGCGGAACCACCAGCCCAAACGCCTCCTCCCACGAGGGCAAGACGAGCATCGACGCGCGACGAAATTCGTCCGCGAGCCTTGTCTGCGTGACCGGTCCATGAATGCGAACTCGCCGCCGATCCCGCAGCCGACCGAGATCGGCGCCAATGTCGCTGCCGAGCGGTCCAAAGCATTCCAAGGTGGCCGAGGTATCCTTCACGAGGTTCGCAAAGGCGTCGAACAGCGTTCGCAGTCCTTTGCGCAGCGTAAGCTGGCCGGCAAAGACAATGCGTTGCTCGCGCGGCCCAGCCGAAGGCGACGGCCGATGAAATTTCCCGGGATCCGCGCCATAGGGAACCACCCAGATCCTGGCCGAATCGACGCCCTCGGCTTCGAGCTGGGCGCGAACGATCGACGAGGCGACGCAATGCCAATCGGCGAGCGCATATTCCTCTCGCTCCCGGGCAAAGTAAGCCTCGTCGAAGCGATGCAGCTTCGCGGCGTCGATGCCCACCCTGGCGTACTCGGCCTCGACCAGGCGCAACTGCTGGCGAACAGGTCCGCTGGCATGATTGAGGCAGGTTTCCACGCCCGCGATTTTTGCTGCGCGAAAAGTTTCAAGCGCTTGTCCCGGCATCGCGTGGATGACTTCTCCGTCGGTTCGCGCGAGATCACGCGCCACCGCGCGGTCGAAGCCGGAATCCTGCCACGTAAAAAGATGACGATCCGCCGGCCGGACGGCGTGAGGCAAACGTCGCACGCCGTAGGTGATCAGAGTTCGGAAAGAATGAGGTCGAAGAGGAAAATCCGCCGGAGGCGAAAGTTTCCAACGCGGATAGCCGCTGAAATAAGCGCCCAAAGCACCACGGCGATGGAGCGCCTTTGCCATGTCATAGAGATGGCAGGGATTGGTGGCGCTGATCGCGATCTTCATTCGGCAGCACCGCCCCTTCTTTCGCGGTCAAGCTGGCGTACGAGCCAGGGCAGTCCTTGCGCATAAAAACGGTGCCGCACCACGCCGCAATAATGCCGCATGACGACGGCCGAAAGGTCGGTGCGATCGCGCCGCCAGGTGATCATTCCGTCCCAAGACGTGAGGTAATGGTCAGAAGAAAGGGCGGTTCCGCCAGCGGCAGCGAGCAATACTCCCAGCAACGTTTGCTCCGTCAGGAGGTGATTGTCCGCCGCCGTCCAAGTTTCGGTGAGCTGCCTGGCCAAGGCCAGCGAGAGAGTTCCACGGGGTAGATAAAGGACGCCGGAATTAAAGTGCGGCGGAGACGCCAAACCGAGGGGCCGGGCCCGATCCTGGATCCATGGGTCCACGTGTTCGTAGCTCTGCTCGCACAGATATCGCGGCGGACCGCCGGCCGCGACGGAGGTCGCAAGCTCATCCGGTTGCCGGAAGCACAGAACGTCCGAGTCCACAAACAGCAGGGACGACCTCTGATTAAGCGCGAGCAAGAGATGCAGCTTACGGCCGAAACGATGATGCTGAAACAACGCATCGAACGCGGGCCAACTCGACGTCCGATCGAGCGCCGGCGGCATTCCGAGCTGGGCGGCGGGAAAGAGACGTGAAAATTCCCTTTGTTGGGACAGGGCGATTGCTCCGTCGACGTATAAACTCAGATTGAGCGGACTGGGAAAAAAATGCATCCAGCTGTACGCGGCCCACAATGCCTCGTTCCAATAGCGCGGCGTCGTCAGGACCACCAGATCGAGGGCTCCCGCCGCGCCGCCGATCGGGGGAAAACGGTGTATTCGCCGCAGCATCGGGTGGGGCCAACGGCGTAACAAGGCGAGGGCCAGATGATTGGCGCGAAGAGCGAGTTTGCCGAGCTGGGCCATTCCGATGGAGGAACTCAAATCCGATTGCGCAAAGCCCGGTCTTCGGGCGCGAGCTTCACCGGGTGAAGCGCACGCACCCCCGGCTCGAGCGCTTGTTCATTTGAGAAATAACGCGAACCGTGCAGCCAGCGCCAGCCTGGTGCGAAGCGGGAACCTCGGATATCGTGAATCGTGCCACCGGCGGCTCGCACGGCGACGGGCAGGAGCGTGTCATCGTTCCACTCCAATCCGGTGGCGCCGCGCGTCGCTAGAAAACCACGACGGGCAAGTTCAGCGAGAAAAGGACCGCGTACCGCATAAAATCCACCGGAGGGCTGGAGCGAGGAGCAAAGGGTTCCTTGGACAAGCGCCTTGATTGCCAGGCGCGAATACCACACCGGACGAAGGCGAGGACGAAAACCTCGACCGTAGCGGGTTCGTCCGGATTGGCGGCCAACGCCGATGGGTAGCAGATCGGCGACCAAACGCGCGCATCGCTGGGTTCGCGAGCGGGACGAGGACGACACATGGCACGCGTAAAAGTCGGCCTGATGTTCGGCATGAATCGTCAGGATGTCGGAAAAAAACTCGGGGCGGACGATCAACGTATCGGGATCGATCTTGAAAAGAAGGTCCAAAGTGGCCGGCGCTATTTCATGCAGCGCAGCGAAAACCGTCCTGCCGATCTCATAATAAGCTTGGGGCGCCGGAGACGGGCTTACGACGCGGAACCCATGGCCGGTAGAGTCCAGCGCATCCCACCACGCGCCGGGGTCTGCGAGCGCGCCATTATTGACCACATAGACCTGACAGCGGCCTGGTGCTTTTTTCAGGGCGCGGCGCAAACTATCGGCGCCGATTTCCTCTTCGCCCGGCGATACCACCATTAACAAGCCGAAGTTGAAATCAGCCACGGAGAAAGTCTTCGCGGACCGCCTCAGGCTGGCGAACGAGCTTCCGCCAACGCCGATAGGCCTGCCAGTCGACCGGCTGACGGTCCCGCCAGAAGCGCGCGGCTCCCCGGGCCGCCTGCCACCACCAGTGCGGCTCGCGGATTACCCAGGACGCGCCGCGGCGGCAAGCGTAGCAAAACTGGCCGGCCGCTCTCCGCAAAGCGGTGAACGGCCACCATGGAGAAGGGCACCGCAGAAGCACGCTCCAGAATTCGTTACGGGCATGGCGTTGATGGATGCGCAGCTCGTTCCGCATCAAGCCCGACCAGTGATGCCGGATAACGAGGCTGGTTTCGTGGACGACCAGCCAACCTGCGGCGATGCAGCGCAAGGCGTAGTCGGGCTCGTCGGCTGCGTGTTCGAACGCAAGCGGCCAGCCACCCAGCTCGAGGTAGACGCGGCGACGAAGCGCGCTGGCGGCGTTGACATAAGTGCCGGCAATCAGCGGGGGGCCAAAATCCGTTTGAGTTAAAGTCGGAGGAAATTCGTCGGTGCGTTGGGGAAACGAAAGGACCGCGCACCGTGGCCACGCGGCGAACCGGGCTTTCACGGTCGCAACGAAATGGGGATCGACGGGATAGCTGTCGTCATCGAGTCCGACGACGATATCGCACGATGTGGCGCGAATCATTTCGTCGCGTGAGCGAATCGAATGACGAGACGTTGAGTGCACGATGAGCTGGGCGTGCGGACAATGCTGGCGCACCCATTCGACCGTATCGTCCTGACATCCATCGGCGCAGATCCAAAGTTCGTCGGGCGGAGGTTCCAGTTGTTGCAACGCCTGGTAAGTCCGCTCCAACTCAGAACGCCGGTTGCGGGTGGCGATGGTAACGGCGAGGCGCATCAACGAGCGCTTAGCGGGCGGGCGGGGTTGCCGGCGACGGTCGTGTCCGCGGCCACATCCCGGGTGACTACGGCGCCCGCGCCAATCGTCGCACCGTCTCCAATGGTGACACCTTTCAATACAGAGGCATGCGCTCCGATCCAGACGTTGCGCCCGATGGCAACCGGCCGGGACTTCAGCGGCCCCCCCGCGGGACGACCGTCGGGCGTGCGTTGATGATCGTGGTCGGTGATGTAGCAGAAAGGTCCGATCATGCAGTCTTGACCGATCTGTATTGATTCCACCGCATCGATAAAGGTGGCCCGGTTGATGTAGGTGCGGCTTCCGATCTGGATGCAAGGTGCCGCGGTGGAATCGCCGCTGACGAGCAAGACTACGGCGCGATCGAGTGCAACGCCGCTGCCCAGGACGATGCGATGGGCCTGGCGCGGCACTTCGATTTGGCGCAGCCATACCGGCCCAGCGATGCTTGCGCCACGGGCCCGCAGGCCGATGGCGCGGAAACGCGAAGCAAGTCCCCGAATAAGGCGGCCTATCATCGTGATCTTTAAGCTTCCCAAAAACCGCGCACGGACTGCCACCGCTGCGCATCGCCGCTGCGCAGTACGGCGATGGTTTGAAATAAGCGATGCAGGGAAAGCTTCCACGTCAGGGTAAATCCGCGGAGACCCAGGACGTCGCGGGCCATGAGGCGTTGATGACGCACGATCATGCGGGCGAGAGCCCGACGGTCGGCCTTGACCGAGGAAGGCTGGCTGTTGTGCACATAGGGGGCGTCCTTATGAAAATAGAGCCGATGGGTCTGGCCAACTCGATAAGACAGGTGCGCATCCTCCAAAAAGCTATAGCCTTCGAAGGACGGAAAACGTTCACGTTCGAACAAATCGCGCCGGTAAAGCACCAAGGTGCTGTTCAGCCACTCGGCCGCGATCAAAGGCGTGGTTTCAGCATCGAAGGCAGGCAGCAGGTTGATCGCGGGTCCAATGACACGTCCGCCGTAGTGAGGATGCGAATATCCAGCTTGGCAGCGGTAGTAGAGCCATACCAACCCACGCGGCACGCGATGGCTCAGCCCGACGATGCGGCCAGCGACGGCACCCGTCTGATCGCTGGCAAACGGTTCCGCGAGTTTCTGCAAGGTCGCGGGCGGGAGCACGACGTCATCATCCATGAATCCGACCAGCGGAGTCTCGACCAGTTTGGCACCGTCGTTGCGCTGTCGCGCAGCGCTGGGCGCGTGGGCGGGCAAGCGCCGAATCGGGAGACGATTCTGCCATTGCTGGCACAGGCGTGTCGTGGCCTCGTCGGTCGAGGCATCGACTACAATGATGGCGGTGGGTGGATGAGTCTGGAGCGCTACGCTCGCCAACGCTTCGGCGAGCGATTGGGACCGGTTCATCGTGGCGATGACGAGGGAATAGGTGGACATCATCGAGCGTACCGCGTCTGCCAGTGAATCAGGCAAACGCCGTGGCGATAACAAACGGCCCCTTTCGGCAAAGTGGCGCGGCCGGAAACGGTCACAGGGAGAAAGAGGCGAAAAACGACTTCAATGGATCTGCGACCAAATGATAGCGCAAAAACGCCTTCAACGAGGCGCGGCTCACCGGGAGGCGTTGCACACGCCGTTGAGCGAGGGTCAGGTCGGCCAGGCTCCGGTCCAACGTTGCCGTGGTTCGAGTCCGTTCTGCAATTGCCCGCGCTTCGTCCAGGATGGCGCCGCCATAGTGGCGGAAAAGAGCCACGCGAATCTGCTGAATGGCACGAGCGAACGTGCGATTGGAATGAGCGCCCCGGATGACGGCCGCCGGCTCGAGCTCCGCCCAGACGGCCAGCGGCTCGGCCGCGAACCAAAGGCGCTCACGGATACCCAGCGTCCGGCAATATTCCTGAATACCAGTAATGCGCACATGAGCGCCGATTTGCAGCCGGCTCGAGCTCGAGGTGCGCCAAAAGAGTCCGCCGTTGGAAATGCCTTCGTGGAAGAACAACTGGGCGCGGAGTTGGGGAACGGAATGATCGCCCTCTTGAAACCACGTTCCTCGCGTGGTGCGGCCGGTGGGATGAAACGCGCCGTCGTGTTGAGCCCAGATCTCCTGGTTGCGCAGAAGGATCGAGCCTCCCCCATTCTGCAGCAGGCAAATGTTGGCGGCGAGAAAATCGGGCAACAGCCAGTTGTCGTCTTCCAGAATACAGGCAAAGGATCCGCCGGCGAGAGCGGAGACTTGAAAAGCCTGGTCGAGATTCGCGGCCGCACCGAGATTGTGGGTGTTAGGATGGTAAGCGATGCGGGCATCGTTGAGCTCTCCAACCACCGCGCGGCCTTCCTGCGTGGGGGAATCGTCGAAGACCCTCGCCACCCAATTCTCGTGCGTCTGTGCTTGCAGGCTGGAGAGGGCACGCTTCAGCCAGGTGGGGCGGCGGCAGGTCACCACCCGAATCTCGCATCGAAGGCCCGTCATGAAAGAGAGGGCCGCCGGCCCACCAATTGCCTAAGTCGGATGGAGTTTCGCCAGCCGAAGACGCGAAGGAAGGTTTCGATGCGCGAGCCCCACCATCGTGGACGGACGAACCCCAAGGCTAGGAGCGTCACATAGTTTTTTTCCGCCCAGGTGGCATCCCAGCGAGCGGCACTCCACAGTAGTTCGAGGAATCGGCGGCTGGCCAACATCGTATAAGGGGCTGAAAATCGGTTTTGGGATTTCAGCCAGGCGCAGAACGCCTGGAGGACGGAGACGTTGCATTGCAATGTCAGAAGGGGTTGGCCGCGGCTCAACGACGAGGTTTCGTGAAGGCAATAAGCGGCGCCGGCGTGGGGGCACCAATGCATTGCCAAGCCCGCTTGGAAGGCGCGGCACACAATTTCGTAATCCTGGCAGCGGGGGAAGTCTTCCTTCCAGCCGCCGATCGCGAGCACGGCAGATCGTCGCCAGAGTACGGCGCCCGTCTGGAAGCCGCGATTGCAAAGAAACGCTTTCACCGGATCATCATCCTCCGGCCGAAAAGGGACCGGGGATGCGGCGGCGGGCTGTCTGTCGCCGAGAACCATCAAGCTCGGTGAGTAGATCAAATCGGCGGGCGCAGGGCGCTGAGTCAGAGACGACAACTGCTGCTCGATCTTGTCCGGCAGAAGGTAGTCATCCGCATCGAGGAATTGGATCCAAGTGGAGGTGGTATGGAGAAGCCCGAGATTGCGCGCCGGATTGGAGCCGTGGGCGCTCGCGACCAGGACCTTCACGGGAGGTTGACAAGCGCGGGCGAGCGCGACCGTGTCATCGGTGGAATGGTCGTCGACCACCACGATTTCCGCGGGTGGGAAGGTCTGCCCCAGGGCGCTGTCGATGGCACGCTGTACCCACTTTGCGCCGTTCCGCACGGGAATGACCACCGAAACCGAGCTGTTGACCGCAAGAGCCACGATTTAATCCTTCCCTGTCGTCTCCCGTTTTGCCCCGGCTTGCATCCGGTTCAGGAAAGCGCGGGTTCTTTTCAAGTGGATGCTGTATGCGCCGCGCTCGTGGAGGATGCGCAACAACGCGCCCCAATCTCGCTCGAGCTCGATCACTTGCAGGTCTCCTTCGAAGCCAGGCAAAAGAAGCTTGAAAACCCCGAGGCCATGCCGGGCCAGACGACGAACTTTGGCGAGCGCCTGAAAAGGCCAAAGGGTACGCAATCCGCCCAATTTTCCCTCGGCCGCGGGTCTAAAAATGATGAACGGATCAATCCCCACGCATCCGGTTCCCAGCGTGCGAGCCAGCCGCCGCGCGTAGCTCCATTCGAGGCGTGCCGGGGGCAGGATGTGCGTCATGCGCAGTCGCGGATCGTCCATGAATTTCCATCCCAGGGCTCCAATGAGGTAGCAGAGTTCCGTATCCTCCCCAGTGATCCAGAGCCGGCCATGACGCGTGGTGTCATTGATGAATTGGTATCCCGCTGCCACGCCTTGGAAAAAAGCGCATTTACGAAATGAGCTTCCGGCTCCGGCGATAATGGCCAGGGATTCGGGGTGGGGAGGAGCTCCAAAGTATACGGGTTGAGCGCAGGCGTATTGGCCCGTCATGGCTTTGAACCAGGCGGGCTCGACACATCCCTCGGGCAGCATCGCGGTGTTGTGCGAGCCAATCATTCCCACATCGGGGTTGGCCGCGTACAAATCGAGAGTCGTGCGAATGAACGAAGGACTCAGCACGTTGTCGTCGTCGACGATGACGACGATCTCCGCTGAGGTATCCTGCAAGCCGCGGCGCAAGGCAGACATCTTGCCCGGGTGAGGTTCGACCCGTATGGTGGAGGGGAATGGACTTGCAGCCAAAAGCTGCGTTGCGAGTTCCCTCGTTCCGTCGCTGGATCCGTTGTCGATGACCCATATTTCGAATTCCGCTGGCCGGAGTTCGACTTGGCCGAGCAAGCCGGCGATGGCTTGGCTGATTCTCTCCCGACCATTTCTGGTGCAGAGAAGCGCGGCCGCCTTCACGGAAACGTCTTGATGGGTCCGAATAGAGCGTTGGCGTAGTGCAGTCCCCAAGTTGGAACAAAACTCTGGTCGTAGAGGCCAAGACAACGGTAGCCCAATGGCTCAAGCAGATCGGTCACCTGCCCGATGCTCAGGGGCTTCGTTCCGGTATTGTTGATTGAATAGTAACGCGAGAGCTGCACCTCGACGAAAACGAACGTGGTTTGCGCCGCTTTCAGCATCGCCTCGGCCCCGCGCAGGACGGCGAGATCGTGGCCCTCGGCGTCGATTTTCAACAAATCGATCACAGGAATGCGGTGTTCGGTGGCGAAGGCATCGATGGTTTGTATGTCCACGCTTTCGCTCGAGGTTGCGTTGCCACGACCCGGTTCGAGTGAGCATATCTCGCTCGAGCCATAGACGTTGATGCGCCCGGTTCCACAACGGTCGCTCAGCGCGAGCCGGTGGCACTGCACATTGGGATGGTCGCGTTGTCGTTGTCGCAGCACCTCGAACGTCGCCGGCACGGGTTCAAAGCAATGAATGACCGCGGTGGGATAAATTTGCCGAAAACGATCGGCCGTCTGCCCGATGTTGGCTCCGACGTCGAAAATGGTCCGCGGACGGAAATCAGGTATCAGTCGGGGCAGGTCCTTTTCCAAGCTCACTCCCCATGGAGGATTGTCGCGGTAGAAATGAAATCCTGTCGTGGTTGTGATCAGCGATTTGAAGCGGTTATAGGCCGTCATGGGAGTGGTGGATGGGGTGGTTTCTGATCGGGGCGGCAAAGCCGGTGGAAGCAGTCACGGTTGCTTTCCCGCACTTTGGTAGTAGCCGGCGATTTGACGAGCGGACTTGTCCCACGAGAAACGCTGGGCGTGCTGCTGGCATTTTTCCGGTGCGATGGACGTGATGCCGCGAAGGCATTGCTCCAATTGGGCTGCGATGGTGACGGGCTCAGGGTCCGGCAGAATCCATCCGCTTTCGCCCGGTACCACGGCATCCTCCGCGCCTCCGCCGGCGGCGGCAATCGATGGAACGCCGCAGGCCGCCGCCTCGAGATAGACGATGCCGAAGCCTTCGATCGAGTTCGGCTCGGTGCGCGAAGGCAGCAGGAAAAAATCACTGCCGAGAAGGCGGGCGATCAACTCCGGAGTCGGCAGCGAACCGGCGAACTCCACGCGGTTGCGCACGCCAAGATCGACCGCAAGTCTCTCCAGAGATTCACGCAAAATGCCGTCGCCTACCACCACGTAGCGCCAGGGTGGCAGATCGGTGGGTAAAAGGGCGAGCGCGCGCAGCACACCATCGATATTTTTTCGTGGTTCGGAAAGCCGGCAGACGCTGATCAGTTGCCGCACGGCGCGCGGCGAGGAGGCGCGCCGCGGTTGGGAAGCAAAAACGCCGGAGGTGGCGGGAGGCACGAGATACACCCGGTCAGGCGGGAGCGAGTAACGCGCGATGGCCAACGCCCGGATGGCGCGACTGATCGCGAAGACTCCCGCGACCCGGGGAAAACCGCGGTGCATGCCTCGAAGCGTGAGGCGGCGTCCCAGCCAGTGATCCAAGCGCGATCCGAACGGGAGTTTGAAACGCGAGCGCAGATCCAACCGGCCCAATGGCAAATACGGGGCAAGCAGATCGTTCCCTGCTACCGTAACAAAAAGCGGGGTTGCAAGGAAAGGGGCGAGACAGGCGCAAGCGGCATTGGTCCCGTGCCACACGTCCACTGGCGTACTGTCCAGTCTCTGGCTGTCACGGTGGGTTCGCAGATCGAGAACGGGATGAACTTCAAAGGGGGTGGCGCGCCCATCCCACGCGTGCCTGGGCACGAAGACATCGACTTGGTGATTCTGCGCGGCGAGCGCATGAGCCAGCTCCCACCCGTAAGTTTGCAGACCACCGAGGGAAGGCGGAAATTCTGGCGCAATGAGCCCGATGCGAAAGGGTCGCACTCGTATTGGTTATTGGATGGGTGCCGCTTTCCGAGTCAGGTCGGGCTCTGCTGCGGGCGTCGCCCGGGGCGCCGGGGCGGAAATCGGGACATACAAACGGTAAGGGCCGATGGCTTGCGCGAGCTGGTAATCGGAAGAGACCACCGCCTGACGATAGCGGGCAAGAGGCGAGGGATCATTGCTCTCGATCCGGGGTATCTTGCTGGGATCACTGAACACAATCAGGTCCGGCCGCCGGCCCGAAAAAAATCCGAAATTGTAGTCGTGAAGAACATTGGCCGGGAACCCCAGGGGATAGGCGAACTCCGGCGAGGCGGAGACGAGGCGGCCCGCGTCGGCAAGGCGACGGACCTCGGCCAAAGCGGGCATGAAATAGTGGTCGAGCGGATCGAGCCAGATTCGTTTCGCCACCACACGTAGTTGCGCGAGCGCCAGCAGCGCAACCGGAAGCAGAACATACTTCCACGACGGAAAAGCCCCGACCACGGCGGCGGCGAGCGACGCGTAAAATGGAATTATGATCGGGAAGTGGTAGTCGGCTTTGAGCGAAATAAGAAAGACGAGACCCAGGGCATGCGTCGCCCACAAACCGGCGAGAAGCTTCCAAGCCCTCCGGTGAGAGAAAAACGCAAGCAGAAGGGCGGCGATGGCAGAAGTCCCGTAAATCACTCCCACGACAAATTGGGGCAGAGAGACAATCCGCCAATGAACGTCGAAGCCGAACATCCCGCGATAGCGCAGCGACAGCTCTCGGGCGAAGGCCGTTAAAGGATTGAAGGAGGGGGGAGGAGTTTTTCCGAAAAATTGCGCCATGAAAGCCGCCGGGTCCTGGGCGATGTACATTCCCCATGCGCCTCCGCCCATCATGTAGGGCAGGAGAATCCAAAATGCATGCGTGGGTCGCAGGCGGTTCCGATCCAGCCAGAGTCCCAACCACGTAAGTCCAACCACGCCGACGATCGCTATCGGGTGGATCAGACCCGCTATCATCAAGGCGCTGTTCGAGGCCAACAGAGCGCCGCGCAGCGACTTTTCGCGTAATACCAAATAAAGTGCGTAGGCCGCGAAAACGCACGTGGCCGCGGCCATGTCCATGCGGCCATCCGCGGCGTGCTCCAGAAAAACGAAATCGATCGCCGTGAACGCGGCGGCCGTCAGCGCGACGCGCCGATCATCAAAGATCCGGAGAATGATGACGTAAACGGCGAGAAGCAAGCCGGCGCCAAAAAGGGCGGAAAGACTGCGTTGCTGGGCGAGGCCGATGCCAAAAAATCGAAAATGAACCGCCTCGATCAAAAACCATCCAGGAGGCATCCAATAGGTGGCCTTGGCGAACCCCTGGTTGGCGTCCGGATTGGCCGGCTCAAAGAATGTCGTCACGAGTTTATCGGTCGTGATGAGGTTGACAGCAGGATTGGCGACCCAGGCTTCGTCGATCCAAGGGAGACGGGTACGGATGAGCGCCCCTGCAAGGAATCCGTAAACGAGCAAGAGCGCGAGGAAAGCCCCCAGCGTGGGTCGATCCCACCGCCACCGCGAAGGCGCGAGCTCCGCGGAACCAGGGTTGCGAGCTGGACCTTTAATGACAGGAAACGACATGGCGGCAGCCCGGATTGAGGCGGCGGCGGACTCGAAACTCATGGGCGTCCATCGTCAGGGAAGGGCGGCGGAGGGAGGAACGGCTTGCTTCACCGCTGGCGACAGCAGCCTCGCCGAGCGATGTCGCCAAAGCCACGGCAAGCCTTCGGAGAATAGCCGGGCGCGAAATGGACCGGAGAAATGGCGAGAGCAGCGGGAGAAATCGGTCGGGCCCGGGTAGACGTCGAACTCGGGCGGAAGGAAATCGTGGCCGAATCGAGCGGAGCACAACGCGATCAAGGTCTGCTCAATGCGATGGGGATGGCTGGGAAGTGATGGCAAACGAGCGAAGAACTCCTCGCACCAATCGAGCCGAATTGATCCGGCCTGGAGCAACCCCAGGCCGGAGTTGATCAACGGCTCGACGTTCGCCAGCCCGCATTGGACGAGCTCCTGCTGGGACACGGAGTAACCGTAGGCCCAATCGCGGTTCAAGGTATTGCGTCGGTAGTTCCGATTGGAGGCTCCCTCCAGCAGCGCGGCCGGACGCCGGAAAAACAGGACGTCGCTGTCCAACAGGATCAATCGTTCGCCGGCGAGAAAGTACGGAAAATCGAAGGTCTTTAGCAGCAGCGGATTCTTTTGACGGTGCTCCCAGCAGCGCGGAAACCCTCGCATGGCTTCGGCCATGCAGCGGTCGGCTTCGAGACGAGAAACAATGCGCGCTTCCGGGAATTGGTCATGCAGCCCGGTCAGAGCGTCGGACGGCAGCGTGCCATCATCATGGATGCACAAGCGGTAAGACGCATCGCTCGTCCCGTAAAAACTGCGCAACGTCCACAGCAGCATGAGCCAATCCTCGCGCGACGTGAGCACATGAACTTCGCTGGACGAGTCGCTCAGACCCTGAACCGGCGGAAGAGAAAGGATGCGGCGCAGCGTCACCTCCCGATGCCACGCGCCGCGAATGCCGTGGCGCAGGAATCGCCGGGTGAGATAGAGGGCGCGTCCAGGGGTCATGGGCTAAGAGTCGCCGCCCGGGCCCGCTGCCAGAAGCTGCGGGCAAGAAGCGCGTGTGGGCGCCGGGCCAGAAAGTTGCCGGCGCGCAGCCACCGCGCCATACGCGTAGGAGTAGAGGCCAGGATCGGTGCGAGATCGCGATGCACATCGAGCTCGCCGAGCAATTGCCATCGCCGCACGGCGGACAAGGTGGGGCCGCGCTGGAGCAGCCATTCCCGCGCGACCGCCTCGACTTCATCCGCCACGCGCTGAGCGTCGTGCGTTTTTTGCGCCGGATGCCGCCGGTGCGCGGCCAGCGCTGCATCGACGTAGGTGAGGCGGGGGCGCAGCGCAAAAACCTCCAGCCAAAAAGCGTAATCAAACGCGATGTTCAAATCCTCGCGAAACGGCCCGCTCCGTCGGGCGATGGAGGCGCTCCAAAACACTTCCGGTTGAATGAACTGTCGTCGTCGCCACCATACCCGATGAACATCGACGAGCTCTTCGAGCGACGAGATCTCGGCGCGATGCTCGCGGAGCGGACGATTGTTCGCGTCGGTAATCAGGCAGCGGCCCCATAAAAAATCCGGGCGCAAGGTAGCCAGGTAACTTTTCGCGACGGTCGGCAAGGCGTCCGGTAAATAGGTATCGTCGCTATTGAGATACCCGAGGAGCTCGCCGGTGGCTCGGCGAAATCCCTTGTTCAAAGCGTCCGCTTGGCCGCGATCCCTAACGCTTTCCCAGTAAGCCAGCCGGTTGGAGTAACGTCGAAGAATCTCTATCGAGCCATCCGTGCTCCCCCCATCGACGACGATGTATTCAAGATTTGGGTAATTCTGATCCAATACGGACCTCAGGGTGGCTTCAAGGGTCGCCGCGCCGTTGAAGTTCGGTGTGACAATGGTGAGGCGTGGCCAGGCGGTCATCGGCCCAATAACTCGTCGTAAAGTTTCCGATGAGCCTGTGCGTGATGCGCGAGAGTACGGCCCTGCTCGATGGCCGCCCGCGCGGCGATTTCCATGGCGGTATTATCGTTCGAAAGTGCCTGCGAGAGGGCGGAGGCATAACCCGAAACGTTCTCCGCCTCGACAAGCCAACCGGTGCGCTCGGGTTGAATCAGGTCGCCCAGGCCGCCCACCGCGAAGGCCGCGGCGGGGCGGCCGCAGGCCATCGCTTCGATGACCGTGAGGGGGGAGTTGTCCTCGCGCGATGGCACCGCGACGACGTCCGCGGCTGCATAAGCGCAGGTAAGCCACAGATCATTTTCCGTCGGGCCGAGGGCTTGGACGCTCCAGCCATCCGCGGGGGGGATTTTCCCTTCGCCCAGCGTGAGTAAGATTTTCGGCCGATTTGGGGGAACGGTAGTGATGCGGCGCAATGCCGCCTGAAGGAGGTCCGCTCCCTTGCGGCGTTGTTCGATGCGATCGGCGACAAAGAGAATGACCGCCGCGTTGGCCGGGATCGAAAGCATTTCACGGACCACCGTCCGCCGCCGGGGAAAAAACGCGTTCGAATCAATTCCGTAAGGTAACGTTACGACGCGGTCCGAGGGGGCGAGTTTGCTCGCGACGATCTCTTCTCTCATCCAAGTGCTCGGAGCAACGATGCGCCAGGCTCGTTCCGTCTCGCGAGCCAGGATCTCCCGGCGCAGCCGCCACGCCTCGGCCGAGAGATCATTCGGCTCGGTGGAACCCAGTTGAGGGCAGCATCCGCATCCGCTCTCGAGCCGACGGCAGCCGCTCGTGTAATGGCATCCTCCCGTGGCCGGTTGCAGGTCGTGCAGCGTCCAAACGAATGGAATGTGGGTTGGCAAATGCGCCAGAAATTCCGGCACATCCACAAAATTGGCGACCCAGTGGAGATGCACAAGGTCGGCGGCCGCGGCGAGGCGCTCGGCGAGTTCCTCGCCATACGGAGCTCGCGCGGGGGTGAATACCTCCCGGCCGGGGCGGAACTTGAGACGCGTTTGGATGCGCGCGACTTTGCGCGTTCGCCAAAAGCGGCTCCAGCGCGACCGCCACGTGGGCTGCGGAACGAAACCAATGACGCGAGGCTCGTTGCGATCGCAGTGGCGCACATAAATGGAAGATTCCACTCCATCCGCCGTCAGCGCCTCGTGCAGCCGTCGCATCGCCCGCGCCGCGCCTCCGCGCAAATGATACGTGCTGAGGTGAGCGACGCGCATCGAATCAGGGAGATTCTTCGTGGCGATCGAAGGTCACGATGGCGTGTTTTGCTCCAGGCCGAACACGCGCGCGAGGATGTTCCGTAGCTTCATCCGGCGGCGGACGGAACGTGGCGTCAGTTCACGCCAGATTTCGAAACAAGCTTTTGCTCCTTCGCTATCTCCGCGCGCCGCGAGCTGATCGGTTTGCTTGAGGGCTTCGAGCGCAATGCGGTGACGGGCTTCGGTCAGATCGAAATCGGGGTACTGGATTGCCTGCACCTCCGCAAAGCGGCGCAGCTCCGCGAGGTTGGCCCCCGTGCGAAGTCGGGTGGAGGTGTCGTTCTTGCCGTGAACGCGATACCGCGCTCGCACGTCGGGCAGCATGACCCCGCCTCCGAGGTGAATCGTGCGACACCACATTTCCCGGTCGGCCAAGTGGGGAAAACCGGGGCGAAACCCTTCATGCTTGAGATAAAAGTCGCGCCGTACGACCACGCCGGGCGTCGGGACCGGAGTATCGTAGTAGAAAGCCGAAGCGTCGCGTGTGCCGGATTCCAAAAGAGGCAGGCGTTTGCTGACCGTCGAAATATGGTCGAACTCGTCGATGAAAAAAGCGCGGCAGGCATACCACGCGGCGTCCGGACGGTCCGAGGCAAGCTCCCCGATTCGGGCGTAGAAGCCCGGCTCCACCGTATCGTCGCCATGCAAGATATGAACCAGCTCGCCCCGCGAGCGCGCGACGCAAGTATTGAAATTCGCGACAATGCCGGCGTTCGCTGGCTGGCGGAAAAATGCCACGCGCCCGCGTGCCATCTCATGTACGACCTCGTCGGGGCGGTCGGCGGTGGAACAGTCGTCGACTACTTCGATCTGCATGTGCGCCGGGCCAGGATCCTGGGCCAGCACGCTGGCCAGGGTACGGCGAAGATACTGCGCGCAATTGAAGGTCGGAATCATGACCGACCAGCGGCAGTTTGAAGGAACGTTCGCGGCGACGGTTGGCATCAGCGAGTCGACCGCGTCAATGCCGGGCGACATGACGCATCTTCAAGCGGTCAAATTCGGCGAGGGCCATGCCGACCACTTGGTCCATATTATAATAGCGGTAAGTCGCCAGGCGGCCGACGAACGAGACGTTTGTTTCGGTTGCGGCCCGTTCGGCATAGCGGCGGTAATGCGCCTGAGCATCGGGCGCCGGAATTGGATAATAGGCTTCTCCTCCCGGGACGTGATCCGCGGGGTATTCACGGACGACCGTCGTATTTTCGCAGGTCTGCCCGCTCGCATGCTTCATTTCAACGATTCGCGTATAGTCGTGATCGTTGGGATAATTGATCTGCAAGGCGGGTTGCCAGAATCCGGGCCGGCGCCCGGCGGCCGTGGCGCGCTTCTGGAGCTGGGCGGGCGTGAACGACTCCCGTTCGAAGCGCAACGATCGATATGGAAGCGGACCGAAACAGTTGTCGTAGTATTCGTCGATCGGACCGGTATAGATAAGGTGCCCGAATGTTACTTGAGAACGCGCCTCCCGATAATCAGTCCCAAGGCGGACCGATATTCGCGGCGAAGCGGCCACCATGCGCGCGAACATGCGATGATAGCCTTCACGCGGCAAAGCCTGAAAATCTTCCTGCAGATAGCGGTCGTCACGGTTCGTCCGGATCGGGATGCGACCGCAGACCGACGGGTCGAGCTCGCGGGGATGGCGTCGCCACTGTTTCAGGGTGTAACCCTCGAAAAATTTTCGGTAAAGATCCCAGCCTACCTGGGAAACAATGACCTCCTCGGAATTGCGCGGCACCGCGATCGGCACCCGGACCCGTTCGAGGTAAGCGGCAAATTCCTCCTGGGTGGCCGGACGGCCGATCAGTTGCTCGTAGGTGTTTAGATTGATGGGAAATTGCCAGTCGCGTCCCTCGGTATGGCTCAGGATGCGATAGTCGACCAGGTGCCATTCGGTAAATTGCGAGAGATAGTCTTTGATCCGGGGAGCGTTGGTACGGAAGTAATGTGGCCCATAGGTGTGAATCAAAACGCCGGCCGCATCATATTCGTCATGAGCGTTGCCTCCGATATGGGCGCGGCGATCGACCACCAGGCAGGTGGCGCCGGTCTGGGTGCTGAGCCGCTCCGCCAGCACCAGCCCCGCGAACCCGGCGCCGACGACAAGGTAATCGAAATGGGGCACGCTAAAGAGGCGGGAAAGTGTGGAAAAGCGCGGACGATCCCGCGGCTGGGTCGCAACAGCTCACTTCGGACATGATCGCCGCGAAATGTCGAGAGGGGTCGAAGCCTCGTATTCGAAGCGGCGGTATCACGTCAGGAAGTGATAGTCGGGGCGATTTCGTGACGCCAATGATACGGGAGATGCACATGGCCTACCAGGTGGTTTGGGGGCATGGCGTTGAGATCGTAGGCAAATTTGATGACGTCGAATCCCAGCATCTCGTCAATATGGTCAAAGACCTCGGTCTGGGAGAAAATCGCGGCGCGGATGTAATAACGGCCGGGACACAAAACCATCGGTCGGACCTCGCAGGTGAAGACCTGACGGCCCACCGCGATCCGGCCAGGCGCGCCGAAGTCGTTGATCGAGGTCCCGAGCACTTCCGTCCCGTCGAGCGCGATAAAACTAAAGCCGACGACCACTTCATTAAGTGCGATCGTAGCGTCCACGTGCAGGCGCACGACGAGCGGTTCTCCCCAGCGGAATTCTGCTGATTTTCTTTCTCCGGCCCCGATTAATTCGACTCGGACGAAACGGATTCGACCGCTGCCATGCCGTCGATCAGCGGAAGCATGCTCGAGATCGGTGGAGTCGATTTTGGGCGCGGCGTCGTTGAGATAGCCCGAGACGACTGACGCCGTGGGCCCGACTTCCACCACGCTTCCCTGTCTCAAGGCAACCACTCGCTGGCACAGCCGTTGAATGGACGGCATGTGATGACTCACAAAGATGATCGTTCGGCCATGATTGCTCGCCACGTCCTGCATTTTCCCGAGGCACTTTTGCTGAAACTGTACGTCACCCACCGCGAGGACTTCATCGATCACGAGAATCTCGGGCTCCAAATGCGCGGCGACGGCGAACGCGAGTCGTACGTACATCCCGCTGCTGTAGTGCTTCACCGGGGTGTCGATGAATTTTTCAACCTCGGCAAAGGCCACGATCTCGTCGAAGCAACGCCGGATTTCCGGCTGTTTCATCCCCAGGATGGCGCCATTGAGGAAAACGTTTTCACGGCCCGTGAGGTCCGGATGAAAACCCGTGCCCACCTCGAGTAGGGAAGCCATGCGGCCGCGCAAGACCACGCGGCCGTGGGTTGGATCGGTGATGCGAGAAAGAATCTTCAGCAACGTGGATTTCCCAGCGCCATTCCGGCCGATGACGCCGACCACTTCGCCGGGATGCACTTGGAAGCTGACGTCGCGCAGCGCCCAGAATTCGTTGCGGTCGGGCTCGGGCTCGTCGCCGCGAAGTTTTCTGCCGAGACGTCCAAGGTCTTCGCGCAGGGTGGTGGCGCCCACCACGCCGAGCCGGTATCGCTTTGCCAGACTTTCAACCTTGATGACCGGGTGGCTCATGCCGTCAAAATTTTTGAAATGCCGCATCCCAGGCTCGTTCGCCTGACCCTATTTTTTGAAAGCACGTCAACTGGTTCGCCCGCAGCAGGCGCCGTCCATGAAACCTGGCGCTGTTGACGATTCCCGGCCGGTAAAGGTGGCGCAGGCTCATCGGCTGATAGTGCCCGGCAAAATTATTTAGGACGAAGGAAATGACCTTGCGAACGTCAGGAAGCGTCGAGTCATCGAACAGCACCAGGCCGCCCGGCGACAGCAGGCGATTGATGTAGTAGAAATCGATAAAAACATCCTCGAAGAGATGTGAACCATCGATGTAGGCCAAATCGATGCTGGAACCGGCCGCGACGAGCTTGGGGAGCGCCAGAGCAGAAAGTTCCGGAAGGTGCCGGACGCAATGTTCAAGGCCGGCGGACGCCAGTAACTCGAGGCCGGCATCGTCCCAGACCGTGGCTTGAAAAGGATCAATGGCGAGATGGTTCGGTTGCTCGCGGGTGTGATTGGCGTGATACTGGGCGAAAACCAAAGCGGACGCTCCAAAAGCCAAACCAATCTCGAGGGTGGCGCGAGGTCGCCATTCCTGGAGCAAACGATCAAGGAGGACCAGATTGGCCGCCGTGCTGGCCGCGCTGATTCCGGGGAAGGAGGTGCCGCTCCGACCGATGGCCCGCTTCGCCGCGAGCAATCCCTGGAGAGCAGGCGGAAGAATTTCAGGCCCGGAGCGGGGTATGGGTTTGAGCCATTTTTTCATTCATGCCTCAGGCTACGTCGACGACCGTGCGCTCCGCGCGGGAGAAGGCCGACAGGCCAAGCAATAAAGTGAGTGTTGTCATGACCCAGGCACCCGCGGCCAGGGTAGGTGTCCACGAACTCTGGCCCAGCAGGGCCAATTTCATGGCTTCGGCCGGTGCCGTGAGTGGATTGAGGACGGCGACCCAGCGCCAGCTGGCAGCGGTGGAAATCATCGAGAGAGGATAAACGATGGGCGTGCCGTAAAACCAAAGCTGCAGCATCACGGGTAACACATGCTGCAAATCGCGATATTTTCCGGTTGCTGCGGCCAGGAGGCTTCCAACGCCCAACGCCAACAGCATAACTTGGATTTGGGCTAAAGCGATGAGACCAAGCGCCGTCAGCAAGGGTGTCGAGGGATGGTGTCTGAAATCCGTGAAGATCCAGTAGTACAACCAAAGCCCTCCGAAGGTCAGAAACTGCAAACCGAGAGCGACCAAGTTGCCGAACATCTGGGACAGCGGGATCGTGAGGCGGGGAAAATAGATTTTTCCGAAAAGGTGGGCATTGGCGGTGAAGGTGCCCGCGATGGCCGGCATGGTCTGGGCGAAGTAGGTCCAGGAAAGCAGTCCGCCTAGGTAGAAAAGCGCGGGGGGCACCTGCTCGGTGGGTAGGCGGGCGATGCGTCCAAAAACCACCGTAAATACCGACGTCAGTAACAACGGTTGGAGTATGAACCACAGGGGCCCGAGCAGAGTCTGCCGGTACTTGGTCGCAAAATCGCGAAGAACGAATTGCCAGAAGAGGTCGCGATAGTCCCACAGTTCTTTCCAACGGATCTGCAGCCATCCGCGCGAAGCTTCGATGATGATTTCGGAAGGCGAAATCGGATCGGAGTGGTCAGCCATAAACAGGACGCTTTTGCTCAAAGCTTCGCAGGGTCGCTTCTGGCGGCAGAGCAACTTGTTTGGATGAGCTGGAGCATCCGCACCCGGTAAAATGATTAGGGGTTATACCCTAGGAAGTGGAAGCCCAAAATGGGGGGCTATGGCATCACGCAAACGGAATGGGCAACTTCCGCCGCTTTGTCCTCGGAAAAAAGCCGGGCGATCAGCGAGAGGCTGAAAGCAAGGGCGGTGCCCGCTCCCTGTGAGGTCAAAATGTTATCCTCTTCGACAACCGGTTGATCGACAAGAATGTGAGGTAACTCTTTTGCCGTGGAAAAGTGTGCAGTATAGCGCCGCCCATTGAGCAGGCCCGCGTCGGCCAAGATCGTTGGCGCAGCACAGATGGCCGCGATCCATCCGCCCCTATCGTGTTGGCGCAGCAGAAGGGCACGGAGGCGCGGGTCGGCGCGAAGCTTGGCGGTTCCCGGGCCGCCAGGCAGCACGATGCAGTCGAAGGATTGAGCCTCGACCGCCGCCAACAAAGTCTCCGCATGCAAGGTGATGCCACTGCGGCCGGTAACATGTATTCCCTCGCCCAACGCGGCAACCGTGACGGTCGCTCCTGCGCGCCGTAGAAGATCAATGGGGGTGATCGCCTCGATTTCTTCAAATTCATCCGCAAGGATTGCGAGAACGGTTGGCATGAGGTGAGTTGAACACGCATGACCGCGGATACACACGGAAATTTTTTTGGGAAGCGCCTGGTCGTTTTTGGCTGCGGATATGTCGGTCGCGAAGTGGCGATGCAGGCGGTGGCACGCGGAATGAAGGTGACCGCCTTGACGCGCAATGCCGTCAAAGCGGAGGTCTACCAAGCCGCGGGGATAGAAACTATCGTGGCCGATCTCGCGACGCGCGAATGGCACCAGCGGGTCCCGGGCGGCGTCGATTTTGTGTTGAATTGCGTGAGCTCCGGCGGCGGCGGCATCCAGGCCTATCGACGAAGTTACGTGGAGGGAATGGCTTCCTTGCTCGTGTGGGCTCGTGAGGCCGGTGCGAGCGGTATATGGGTTTATACGAGCAGCACGTCCGTCTATCCGCAAGGAGGGGGAGCCGTGGTGGATGAAACGGCCGCCACGGGAGGAGACGAGAGGGCGGAATTGTTGCTGGATGCCGAAGCCCAACTTCACGGTGACGACATGTCGGGCCCTCGTTGCTTTATACTAAGACTTGCCGGGATTTATGGGCCTGGCCGCCACCATCTTTTGAACCAAGTGCGATCGGGGGAGATCGCCGGATTCGGCGAACACCATCTCAACTTGGTGCATCGCGACGATATTGTCGCGGCCATCTGGGCGGCGTTTGGGGCGCCTATCGGTGTCATGAGTGCAATCTTCAATGTGGCGGATGATCACGCGGCGCCGAAAGCGGAAATAGCGGCCTGGCTCGCGGCTCGTCTCGGCTTGCCCTCGCCACGATTCACGGGGGTTCCAGCGTCCGCGCGCAAATCGATCACTCCTGACCGGATCATCGCCAACGCAAAGCTGAAGACAGTGCTGGGATGGCGGCCGCGTTATCCGAGTTTCCGCGAAGGCTACGAAAATTTGTTGTCGCGTTAGCTCGCGCCACTTCCCTCAATTTTGGTTCAAACCTTAACCTCTTTCCTTCCCATGGCCGGTCTAGGCAAACTCGTCAAACAAGCTCAGAAAATGCAGCGTGGCATCGAAGCGCTGCAGGCGCAGCTCGAAGCGCGAGAGATCGAAGTCACGAGCGGCGGAGGCGCAGTCAAAATCAAGGTGAACGGGAGCGGCAAGTTTCTCTCGCTCGCGCTCGATCCCGAATTCCTGAAGGAGGACGCCAAGCTCGTGTCCGACACAATACTGGCGGCCGTGCAGGATGCGGCCAAGCAAGCCAAGGAATATCACGAAGCTGAAATGCAAAAGGTCACGGGATCATTCCAGCTACCGGGGATGATGTGAAGCGAAGGGTGCGAGAGACAAGAGAGGGTTCAGCTCTTCATCGCGGGGTGGGCCCCTCATGACGCCTGCGTTCGAAAAACTGCAGAAACATCTTAAACAGCTGCCGGGACTTGGCTTTCGTTCCGCGGAGCGGATTGCGTTGCATTTGCTCGTGGAAAAGCCGGCCCGGCTGCCGGCGCTCGTCGCGGCTCTCCAGGAAGCGGCGCAGGAAGTCCGCCGCTGCCGCCGTTGTGGAAACCTGGCCGAGGCAGATCTATGTGAGATCTGTGCGGACGAGAAGCGGGACCGCTCGGCGGTGTGCGTCGTCGAACATGTGCCCGATCTCGTCGCGCTCGAACGCAGCGGGGCTTATCGCGGTACTTATCATGTGCTGCACGGAAAGCTTTCGCCGATCCACGGCATAGGTCCGGACGATCTGAACCTTGCGTCATTGCATTCGCGCGTCGAATCCGGAGAGGTACGGGAGTTGATCCTGGCGCTGCCCAACGATGTGGAAGGGGAAGCCACCTGCCATTACCTTACTGAACACGTGACCAAGGGGCATGACGTGGAAGCGACGCGCATTGGCTTTGGCCTCCCGAGCGGAGGCGGAGTGCTTTACGCCGATTCCATTACGCTGAAAAGTGCGCTCGAAGGGCGTCGCGCGTATTCGTGATTGCCGAGCGCGACATTCCTGTTTTGTTCGCCGCATAAGTTTGCGGGCGTAGTATAGTGGTTATCACATGTGCTTCCCAAGCATGGAACCCGGGTTCGATTCCCGGCGCCCGCACCACTCGAATTTCCCGGCAATTTTGCGTTTGCGCTGGCTGCCCGCCTGGTTTCCACTGCGCCCGCACCCAATTCAATCCCCAAACAAACTCATGAAAAAATTCATTACTATTGCTGTTCTTTCCTTGTGCGCGGCGGGTTTTACCTACGCGGCGGAAGGCAAGAAGGCGACCGAGTCGAAACCCGGCAAATGCTGTGCCGCCGCGGCCAAGAAGGGCGAAACCTGCTCGCATCCTTGCTGCGTTGAAGCCGCCAAGGCGGGAAATAATTGCACGAAGTGCGGCGGCTCCGGCCCCCTCGCGAAGAAGAGCTGATCGCTGTCACAATTTTCGATCAACAATCACTGCCGCGCGTTCATTAACGCGCGGCTTTTTTGTCTTTGAACGAGGGGAGCGGCGAGTCCGGTGCCGAGCGTCACGAGTTGATCAGACGTCGGCTTCGATGCGCTCGGCGCTTAGGTTGCGCCAGCGATCGAGCACGCGCCGGTAAATGTCGTCCGGCGCCAAACCGTAACTGGCGCGTAATTGTTCCACGTTGGTGCCATGCTCCACGAATTTATCCGGCCAGCCGACCCGCTCGACCGCAGTGGGGCAATCGGCCTCCTGCAGGGCTTCGAGGACGGCGCTGCCAAAGCCGCCGGCCAGGACGTGATCTTCCATCGTTACAAGCAATGGAATGCAAGCCGCGTGGCTGAGAAGCAGGGTACGGTCAAGCGGCTTGATGAAGCGGGCATTCACAACGCCGACGGAAACATTCTCCTCGCCCGCTAGGCGGACGGCCAATTTCAGGGCATCCTGCACCATGTTGCCCAGCGCCCAGATCATGATGTTGGATCCCTCGCGCAGAACCTCGGCGTGGCCTACCGCGAGGGTGGTGGGTTGGTCCTTGATCTTGACCCCGACGCCCGCCCCTCGAGGGTAACGAATGAACCCTGGCCCAGGGAGTTGCAGCGACGTGTGCAACATATCGACGAGCTCGTCCTCGTCCTTCGGCTGCATGATAACGACGTTCGGAATGCAGCGGAGATAAGCGAGATCGAACAAGCCGTGGTGCGTCGGCCCGTCGTTAGGCGAGAGGCCGGAACGATCCAGGCAAAACGTCACCGGCAGGTTTTGCAGCGCCACATCGTGGATCACTTGATCGTAGGCCCGTTGAAGAAACGTCGAATAAATCGCGCAAACCGGGCGAAAATCCTTCGTCGCCATGCCGCCGGCAAAGATAACGGCATGTTCTTCCGCGATGCCGACGTCGAAAAACTGCCGGGGGACGCCCGCGGCCAGATGTGAAAGGCCGGTGCCGCTGGGCATGGCCGCGGTGATGCCCACGACCCGGGGGTCAGCGCGGGCAAATCGCGTCAAGGCCTGACCGAAGACGTCCTGATAATTCTGGCTCGCCGGAGGATTCTTTTTACTCTCGCCCGTCACCGGGTCGAAAGGAGAAGCGCCATGGAATTTTTCCGGATGCTGGATGGCTGCGTCGAGGCCCTTGCCCTTCTTCGTCAGCACGTGAATCAAAACCGGCACATCGCAGTGCTTCGCGAATTGCAGGTTTTTTTCGAGCGCCTCGAGGTTATGCCCGTCGACCGGACCAAGATAACGCAGGCCGAATTTCTCGAAGAGCGACGATTCCACGAAGAAGTCCTTGGTCTCGCGTTTCCATTTGGTGTAAACGCGATTCATCTCGACCCCGGCCGGAAAGCTTTTGAAGAACGCCTCCACGTCGTGGTGCAGTTTGTTATAAGTGGGGCTGGTACTGATGCGATTCAGGTAATGTGAAATGGCCCCGACGTTTTTGGCGATGGACCACTCATTGTCGTTCAGCACGACGATCAGCCGCTTGGTGGAGCTAACCACGTTGTTCAATGCCTCCAGCGTGATTCCGCAGGTGAACGCCGCGTCGCCGCACAAGGCGATGACGTGCTCCTGCGTGCCGCGCAGGTCCCGGGCGGTCGCCATGCCCAGGGCGGCGGACAAGGCGGTGCCCGCGTGGCCGGCCCCGAAAGGATCGTGGGCGCTCTCTTTGCGATAGAGAAACCCGCTGGCGCCGCCGGTTTGCCGCAATTGGCGAAAAAAATTCCCGCCGCGACCCGTCAGGAGCTTGTGAACATAGCCCTGATGGGCGACGTCGAAAACGAACTGGTCCGTGGGTGAATCAAACACCCGGTGCAGGGCCAGCGTGAGTTCGACCACCCCGAGATTAGGGCCGATGTGACCACCGCTTTTTGCGGTCACGGCAATCAATTCCTCGCGGATTTCCTGCGCGAGCTGGAGCAGCTCGGCCGGGGCCAGGGCCTTGACATCCTGCGGGCCGCGGATCGTTTCGAGCAAGCGCGCGGCAGCCGATTCGGAAGGTGAATTCATCAGGAGCGGAGGAAAGGCGGGACGACGGCGAGCTCAGACATCGCGTTCCGTCTCGAATTTTTCGAAGGCCATCGAGCCATCCTTCTGTTTCTTGAGTTGCTCGATCTTGAGCTCGGCGTCTTTGAGCCGCGCTTCACAGATTTGGAGCAGTTTGGAGCCATCCTCGAACTTGGCCAGAAGTTCGGCCAGCGGTACCTCGCCCGATTCCATCGATTCAACGATGGCCTCGAGCCGGCCCAGGGCGGCTTCAAAAGAAAGTTTGGCTTCAGGAGCGTCCACGGCGGAAAAAGATGCGCCGGGCCAAAGGCATTTCAAACAATCTTTAGCGCCGCCGGTCGCGGCTCGTTTCGAATCGGATCCAGCAGCTCGGCCTGCCGCCCCTGAAAGCGGATGCCTTTTCGTTGCTCGTACCGCAAAAGCCGTTCGACTGGAGGAATGTCTCTCGTGCGGTGGATTACGGCGGCGCTCATGCTCTTACGGCTCGTGGCCGATTTGGTTTTGTCGGTGCTCAATCGGGCCGAAGTGCGTCGACATGCCGCGGCACCGCCGGCCGCGGCCCGGGCAATCATGGATGAAGCCACGTATGCCAAGGCGGTGAACTACACGCTCGAAAAATCGCGGTTCGCGGCGGTGACGGAGATCTTCGACACGCTGGTGCTCGCGCTCGTGTTGTTCGGGGGCGTGCTCCCCATGCTTTTCGATCGCGTCGTGGGGTGGGGGGGACCCGATGCCATATGGTCACGCGTGTTGTTCATCTTGCTCGCGATGTTGTTGTTGTCGATTCCATCGCTTCCTTTTGCGTGGTGGGAGCAGTTCCGGCTCGAGCAGAAATTTGGTTTCAATCAAAGCACGGTGGGATTGTGGCTGTCCGACAAGGTCAAGGGGGTGGCCCTTCTTTTCCTCCTCGGGTTTCCGTTGCTGTGGGCTTTGCTGGCGCTCGTACTTTGGGCCGGCGCGACGTGGTGGATGTGGGGCTTCGTGCTGGTTTTCGGATTTCAGCTGCTGATGTTGATTCTGTATCCGAAATTGATCCTGCCGTTGTTCAACAAACTTACGCCGCTGCCCGCCGGGGAACTGCGCGACCGGTTGCTCGCGCTGGGGGAACGCACGGGGTTCCATGCGCGGACGATCGAGGTGATCGATGGCTCCAAACGCTCCGGCCATTCCAACGCGTATTTCACGGGCTTTGGGCGGTTCCGCCGCATCGTGCTCTTTGACACGCTGATCGCCCAGCTCACGCCCGAGGAATTGGAAGCGGTGCTCGCTCACGAGATCGGCCATTACCGGCGGGGCCACATCCCCAAAATGATCGCGCTTTCCGCCGTGCTGCTATTCGGCGGCTTTGCGGTCATCGCCTGGCTCGCGCGCAGCCCGTGGTTCAACCGCGCTTTTGGCTTTCCTCCCGGGGAGATCGCGCCGTCGTTGCTGCTGTTCGGCTTGTTGAGCGGCCTGGTGACCTTCTGGTTTTCTCCGCTGATGAATTTGCTGTCACGCAAACACGAGTATGAAGCCGACGCATTCGCCCGCGAAGCGGTCAGAGGCCCGACGCCCATGGTCGACGCCCTGCGTAAATTGGCGCAAAAGAATCTGAGTAATCTGACGCCACACCGTTGGTTCAGCGCCTTTTTTTATTCCCATCCAACCCTCGTGGAACGCGAGGCCGCTTTGATCGAACCGGGCGGATCGACGGGCTCCCATCGCTCATGAGCTGGCTTCGCTTCGTCGCGCTGCGTCTCGGCCTTTTGGCCGGCGCGTTCCTGCGCGGCGAAACGCTCGTGGTGGCGACCTACAACGTGGAAAACTACGGGCCGGCCAATCGGATGACCGAGGCGGGGTTTCGCAAGGATTACCCCAAACCCGAGTCCGAAAAACGGGCGCTGCGTCAGGTGATTCGAGGTATCAATGCGGACGTGCTCGCGCTGCAGGAGATGGGTGGCGAGCCTTACCTCGATGAGTTGCGTCGCGATTTGATGACCGAGGGGCTCGATTATCGTTACGCCGCGTTAGCCACCGGTGAAGATGTCGATCGCCACGTGGCCCTGCTCTCGAAACGGCCGCTTAAAGCCGTCGTCACGCATCGCGACTTGCAGTTCTCTTATTTCGGCGGCAAGGAGCGCGTGAAGCGGGGCCTGCTCGAGGCCAGCGTCTCCACCGCATCCGGTGATGTCACAATTTTCGCGCTGCATTTGAAGAGCCGCTTCACCGATCGAACCGACGACCCGCTTTCGGCGATTCGCCGGGCGGGCGAAGGGACGGCAATTCGCGATCTCGTGCTCCGGCGGTTTCCTGTGCCCGCCACCGCGCGATTTTTAATTCTCGGGGATTGCAACGACGGCCGGGCCAGCCGTGCACTCGAGCATCTGCAGAAACGCGGAAAAACCGAGGTTGCTCAGCTGCTCCCGGCGGTCGATTCGCGGGGCGAATACTGGACTCACGCGTACCGGCGGGACGAGACCTACTCCCGCGTCGACCAAATTTTAGTGTCGGCCGGACTGCGATTCGCCGTCGCCGGCGGGGCGGCGCGCATTTTCGACGGCGAAGGAGTCAGGGACGCCAGTGATCACCGCCCCGTGGTGGTGTTACTCACTCTGGTTACGAGCCGATGATAGGCTGGCTTTGGGCTCTCTACTTTGCGGTGACCGTTACCGCGACGGTCACTTCTCCCGAACCAAACCCCTTGAGAAACAACGTGCCGTTGCCCGGCTTGCCACCTTCGACTGAGACCGAAACCGTGTTTTGACCCTGTGGCACGATGACCTCGGGCATGATGACGCTCTCAGGTACGTCCGTCGTCACATCCAGCAGCGTTCCCCCGGGAGGTGCCGCATTCGGCAGGGTGAAGGTCAGCATTTGTCGCGCGCCTGTCCGCAGGGCCAGAGACGACGGGAAAACGGTAACGCTACTGGGATCGATGCGGAAGGTCCCGACCGGCGAATTGCCCGCCGCGCTGTTCAATGTCACCTGATAGTTCCGATTGGCTTCCAGCGGCGGGACAAAAAAACTGATGGCATTGGGCGATTCGAAAACCGTCCGGGCGGGCGATCCGTTGAAGTTGATCGCGTCCTGCGGGGTGAAGCCACGACCCAGCACGCTGATGCGGGCTCCCACCGGGCCGCGGTTGACCTCGAGGGAAAGTACGTAACGTCGAACAATTTTGACATGGGCGACATCGGTGTAGGCCTCGTGCGGATTCACCGTTCCGTTTCCTTCCACGCCGTAATTGACCAGAAAATAATACGCCACTTCGTCGCGCCCCGCGGGCAATTGGTATTCGAAATCGTAGATTCCTTCGCCGATCGGGCTCTGCTTCATGGCGTGATTCTGCCCGTCGATGATGATGTGGGGCACGACGGAAGAAGCGGGAACGCTGTTGGAGCGCGGTGTAACCCGAAGACTGAACGTGTAAATCTGCGACGGATTCTCCGGCATCGACGCCGGCGTCAGATTCGTCAGCGTCACGGTCTCGCAACCCGCAAGAAGAGCGAGGCCGACCAGCGCGGCCAGCCAGGCGATGATTTTTCTCGCGGGAGAAATTCGGTTGTTGTCCATTTTATGCTAGAGTGAGAACCAGGCGGATTAAAACGGGTTACTAATGAGCGGCCTACCTACAGAGCAAGCCAAAGCTGAGGCGACACCTGCGCTGGGTCTTTATGTGCATGTGCCATTCTGCGCGTCGACCTGCGACTTCTGCGGGTTTTATCAGACCCAGCCGACCGCGGAGCGCGTGCGACGGTTCCTGGAGAATGTGGCCAAAGAGGCGGAGATGGTGCGGTGGAGTCGGCCGGTCAGCACCGTTTTTTGGGGCGGAGGCACGCCCGGATTATTAGCGCCGGCGGATCTGGCCCGGCTGGCGGAAATCGTGCGGACTCGCTTGGGCGGCCGGCCGCTCGAATGGACAGCGGAGCTAGCGCCGGGCTCGGTGACGGCAGCCCGGCTGGCGGTGCTGCGCGACGTGGGCGTAACCCGTGTCTCCATGGGGGTGCAGAGCTTTCAGCCGGAGTTGCTCGAGGCCTTGGGACGCCAGCACAGCGTGGAGCAGATTTTTCGTGCTTATGACCTCGTCCGAGGCGCGGATTTTTCGGTAAATTTGGATCTCATGTTCGCATTACCTGGCCAAACGGCTGCGGAATGGGCGGCGGACATCCAGAAGGCGGCCGCGCTGGCGCCCGATCACCTTTCGACTTATTGCCTCACGTTTGAAGAGGACACCGCGCTGTGGGTGAAGCTTTCCCAAGGACGGGTGAAGCTCGATGTGGATCATGAAGCGCGACTCTACGAGGCCACGTGGTCGCAGCTTGCCGAGCTCGGTTTCGCGCAGTACGAAATTTCCAATTTTGCCCGCCCGGGGCACGAATGCCGGCACAATCTGAATACCTGGCGGATGTGCGAATGGGTTGGCCTCGGGCCGTCGGCGGCCAGCCAGCACGAGGGTTATCGGGGCACAAACATCGCCGATTTGGAAAAATGGGAAGCCCGGGTCGCGGCGGGCGAGCGAATGACGGAGGATCGGGTGGCGCTTTCTCCGGCCTTGCTCGCGGAGGATGCCCTCATCTTTGGTTTGCGCATGAACGAAGGCGTCGATTTGTCGGTCTGGCGGATGCGCGCCCCTGACGCGCCTTGGCCGGCAGTTGACGATGTGATTTCCAGGCTCGCCGAAAGCGGTCTGCTTTTGCGCCACGGTCACTGCGTCCGCCTGACCCATCGTGGACGGCTGGTCGCAGATTCCGTGGGGGCCGAACTCATGGCTGCATTCGAAACCAGCATTCAAACGGCATGAGAAAACCGCGATGGGAAAAAACGGCGCCTGAATCCCCAGTGCTATCCGACGTCGATAATTACCGTCTGCGACGCTGTTTTGCGCGCGTAAGCGCTGCATTGTTCTTCGTTGGCGCGACATTGGTCGCACAGGCGGCGGAGCACGCACTCGTCCTTCAAACGGATTTTGGCACCAAAGATGGCGCGGTTGCCGCAATCCGTGGAGTGGCAGTGGGAGTGGACCCCCGAATTGCCATCCATGACCTGAGTCACGAAAATACGCCCTTCAATATCTGGGAAGCCGCTTATCGACTGAAACAGGCGGCGCCCTTCTGGCCGCGCGGAACGGTATTTGTGTCGGTCGTCGACCCTGGCGTGGGCACCGAGCGAAAGTCGATCGTCGCCCAGACGAAAACCGGCCACTATTTTGTGACGCCGGACAACGGGACGCTGACCTGGGTCGCGGAGGAGATGGGCATCCTGGCCGTGCGTGAGATCGATGAGACGAAAAATCGCCGGGCCGGCTCGCAACAATCCCACACGTTTCATGGCCGGGATGTTTACGTTCTGGTCGGCGCGCGGCTGGCCGCCGGCGCGATGAGCTTCGAGGACGTGGGGCCGCGGCTAGAACCCTCGGTGGTGATGCTCCCCTACGTGCGACCGCGGCTCGAGGGCGCGGCATTGGTCGGCACCATTCCCTTTCTCGATTTTCAATTTGGGAACGTCTGGACGGACTTGAACGGGGAACTCTTTGCGCGGCTCGTGCCTAAATTCGGCGATCGGTTTCGGGTGACGATTTCCCGCGGTAGTCGGGTCTGGTTCAATGGCGACCTGCGCTACACGCGGACTTTTGGTGACGTCGCGGAAGGCGAGCCGCTGCTGTACTTAAATAGCCTGATGAACGTGTCGTTCGCGCTTAACCGGGGCGATTTTGCCAAGAAATACGGCATTTCGTGTGGCGCAGAGTGGACGGTGCGGGTGGAAAAAATTCCGCGATGAAGAAATTAGCGCTCGTGTTCCTTCTTCTCGCGGGTGGTTTGGGCGGGTGCCGAACTCCCGCGGTGGCAGAATCGCGGCCACCGGCGTCGCGTTTCTTTTTGGAATCGACGAACTCTCGGGCGTTGACGGTACAGTTGCCGCAAAGTGGCGTGCAGATCGCGGTCAATCCCAAGCCCGTTTTCACCGAGGCTGACGTGCTCGCGGTGGAGCTGGCCCAGGTGAGCCTGGGCCGGTGTCTTCTGTTTCAGCTCAGTCCGGCGGCCGGTCGCGACCTTTATCGGATCTCAGCTTCGCAACAAGGTCGCCGACTGGTGCTGATGATCGATGGGGATCCAGTGGGCGCTCGGAAGATCGATGGAGCTCTGACGGACGGAGCTCTTTTTATTTTTGTCGAACTGCCGGACGAGAACCTGCCGGGTTTGGTGCAGCGCTTCAAAAGGAATCAAGCCAGCCCGCAGCGCACCTTGGGGCAAAGGATATGAAGTCGGCGCGGTGGTTGCTGGCCGGCTTTCTCCTGTCGGTGGGTCCGGGTATGGCGGAGCGAGTCGACCTTGGCTGGCCCACGCCAAATCCCGCATGGGCGGAAGGACGACCGGCCCGCGATTATCTTCAGCACGCGGGTTCCGGCGATCCGGAGTCGGGTGGTTTCGGCGGCGTGCGTAGCGGCGGTGCGCAGTTTCACGAAGGTGTCGATCTCAGGGCGGTAGAGCGCGACCGTCGCGGCGAACCGCTCGATGGCGTGCTCGCTGCCATGGACGGGGTGGTGCGCCACATCAGCGCCGTGGCGGGCGATAGCAGCTATGGGCGCTACGTGGTGATCGAGCATCCGGGTGTGACACCCGCGGTGTGCACGCTTTATGCCCATTTGGCTCGCATCTCTCCCGGGCTTAAACCGGGGGATCGTGTTTCCCGGGGCCAAGTGATCGGCACGATGGGGCACAGTTCGGGCGGCTACATGATTCCGAAGGAGCGCGCGCACCTTCATTTCGAAATCGACCTCATGGTGACCCGCGAATTTCAAGCGTGGTATGACCGCCAGAAATTCGGCAGCCGCAACGATCACGGCTTGTGGAACGGCATGAATCTGATGGGCATCGACCCGCTCGCGTTTTTCGATGAGTGGCGGGCAAAGCGGGTCAACGGCTTCCAGGACTATTTCACTCGCATGGAAACCGCGGTCCGAGTGCGGATCGCCGCCAGCCGCACGCCGGACTTCGTGTCGCGCTATCCCTCCCTGCTGACCAAGGAGCTTCCTCTTGGGCTGCCCGCGGGCTCTTTCCAGCACATTGGGATCCTAAGCTTAGAATTCCACGTGGACAAGTTGTCGCGGCCGCTTCTATAGTGTCACCTAAATACTAGTGACTCCAGCGTAACTGGACTGGCCACAGTTAGGCCGCAAATGTAATCACACTGGCTCACCTTCGGGTG
>JADMIO011197721.1_pt1 | contig 68043 bp, 54 predicted proteins | sample 8958161 | NCBI WGS metagenome assembly JADMIO01 (sample SAMN16585339, study PRJNA669376) | soil metagenome | isolation source: Crop rotation soil | place: USA: Cullars Rotation, Alabama | collected 2011 | reverse complement strand
GCCGCGACTTCAAGTCACGTGAATTCCAAGCTTCGGATCCCACTGTGCTGGAAAGGTTTCGCTGCCGAATCCATGTTGTCTGCTCCTGCGCCGGGTTGCGTTGCCTAGGGTGATAGAGCCATGGTGGGTCTAAACCACGGACCAATCACGGATTATGCCAAAAATTGTGGCCAACGCAAAGAAAACCGGCGATACGACCAATTTATTCTCCGCACGCTCTATTCTAAGGACGCTAATGCAGGTTAATCCTTACCAAACTCCGCTTTTTGGGGCTGGCTGTCGAACCTCGAGTAATACGCCAAAAGAGCAGTCAAAGTTGGCTAATTCCACTTATTCTCGGACGTTCTAATCAATAGATGTACGCATCGATTCATTCAGTGACACCAGCTCAGGGTCCGTCGGCACTGACGGTCGGGTCCGTGCCTTCCGTCGATCGCTTCTGACCGCTCTCGAACACGTAAATTCGCTTCCCTTTGCGGAGGACGCCTCGTTCCAGCAGCGTCTGCTGTGTGCGCTGGACATCGGCGTCTTCGTTCAAGGCCACCTCAGTCATTCGGCTGATCACGCTCTTGGCGGCGATCCAGTCCTGACTGGCCTGCGGGAGCTTGCGCTCGGGGTCGTCCTTGCGAAGCTGTTTCACCCGCTCTTCCAGCCGATCCACATCCGCTTTGGCGGTTTTGTAAGCCTGCGTTTCATAGAGCCGATCCAGACATTTCTGCCGGGCGGCGGCAAAATCAGATTCCATGCGGGCGTTTTGATCGATGACCTGCACTACGACCGGTGCCGGAGCAGTCGTTGGAAGCTGCTCAACAACTTCACTTCGCTCCGGCTCGCTCATTCTTGCCGTTGATGCACTGACAACATCCTGATTCGATCGCAATGATCGTGCGATCATCGCAACTGTCCCCAGCAAAACCAGCGCTCCCCCAATGGTACGAGGTCGAACCCGTCGCGCCCGAGTAATCAAAGCGCCACCAGAATCATGCACCCAGCTGACAACTCCAACGGCGTAGCCGTGGGCTTTTATCCAGATTCCTTCGACATCCACCTGGCGAATCAATTCACGTAATGTGCTCCAGACAGGAGACCAGACGCGCAAAATCTTCGACCCAATGCGATCGCGAGCCATGCGACGCCAGCTCAGGTTCCGATAAAGCTGGCGAAACTGGCTTTTCAGGTCGATATTCATCCAATTCCATATATCGACCCGTCGGCATTGAACGGATTGCTTTTTGAGCGGTAACCATAGTGTCGCATGTCAACACTTGAATCGGATTCACATACAAGGCAGCGCTGGTATCAGGGGTTGCAGCGCTATTGCTGGATCGTATTGACCGTCGCCGCCCTGGGGTGGCTGTTCGATACGATGGACCAGAACATTTACAACCTGGTCCGCGCCCCCTCCCTTACCGAACTTTTAAAACCGCACGTCGAGCAGGCGGATCTCGCCGCTGCCGTGAAGGACAAGGGCGGAATCATCACCGCCATCTTTCTGCTCGGCTGGTCGGTGGGTGGATTTATCTTTGGCATCCTCGGCGATCGACTGGGCCGGACGCGCACGATGATCTTCACGATCCTCATCTATGCGGTCTTCACCGGCGCCAGCGGGATCGTGCATTCCTGGGAAATGTACGCCGCAATGCGCTTCATGACCGCGCTGGGTGTCGGCGGGGAATGGGCGGCCGGCGCGGCGCTGGTCGCCGAGACGTTCCCTTCGCGCTCGCGACCCCAGGCGCTGGGATTTCTCCAGGCGCTGTCGGCCGTCGGAAACATGATTGCCTGCATCATTACGCTGGTCATACCGAATCTGGAGAGCAACTGGCGCTGGGCCTACTTCGTCGGCGCGGCGCCCGCCCTGCTGGTGCTGTGGATCACCGCTTCCATCAAGGAGCCCCAGCAGTGGCATGAGGCCAAGGTCTCTTCCGCGATGGGACGCGAGCTGGGAAATATCCGCGACCTGTTTCTCAATCCCATCATCCGTCGCAACGCCATTGCCGCGACGTTGATGGCGACCGCGGGCGTCGGCAGCCTTTGGGGAATCGCGTATTTCAGCCCGGACATGATTCGGGCTGAATTAGTTGGCGCTAAAGTCGCTCCAGCAAAGATCGGGCAGCTGGCGTCGTGGCAGTTCCTGGCCCAACAGGCCGGCGCGTTCGTCGGCGCCTACATGTTCGCCGGTATCTCTCAGCGGCTGGGCCGGCGCAAGACGTTTCACATCTATTTTGTCCTGGCATGGGCGTCGATCCTGGCATTTTTCTGGTTGATTCAAGGCTCTGGGGAAGCGGCATTTTCACGCGCGCTCATTCTTTCGCCTATCCTGGGCTTCTGCACACTGGGACCGTTCGCGGGATATACGATTTATTTCCCCGAGCTGTTTCCCACGCGGCTTCGCGCCACGGGCTGCGGGTTTTGCTACAACGCCGCCCGCATTCTTGCCGCGTCAGCGCCGTTTATCCTGGGAAGGCTGCTGAAAAGCATGAATTTCGCCCAGGCTGCAACCATTGTTTCCAGCGTAATCGTCCTCGGCTTCATCGGCGCGATGCTCGGACCGGAAACGGTTGGCAAAGCCCTGCCGGAAGACGCCGATTTTGAAGTCGACTATTCTCCGAAAGAGAAGCTGACCGTACCCTGATAATCCCCTTTCGCTTCGGTCTTTTGCCCCATTGGCCCGGTCGTTCCAGCGCCATTGAACTTGGAGCCTATCGGTGAAATTGCATTCAAAATCGAGAATCCTGCGTTGGGGAATTCTGCCCAGGCGTTGCCACTGAGTTGCTGGCTGCCGCCTTCGCGCGTCGGGTTGCCCGGAAACTCGGGTTTGAGCACCTGCACGAACAAGCTTGGGTCGTTCAACTGAACCGTGATCGGCCCATCGGTCGTCTCCAGCTTCATCCAGCGTACGCCGGAGTAGTAGCCTTTGAATTCGGGGTAGATCCAATCGGCGTAACCAGTCTGCGTGTTGTTGTAGGTGTTCTGCCAAACATTGAGCGTTCCGCCGGCCAGCCGATTCTTCCACACGCGATATGGACCGTTGCCGAGCCACTTCATGCTCTTCACTTTGCTCTCGGGCAGATCGAAGCTCACGCCGAAGAAATCGTGCGTGCCGGCGAGGTTATAGGCGTAGCTGAGCTCTACACTATGACCCGTGACTTTCCACACAACCGATTTCAAATTCCCGCTGTAGCTCGCATCAATCACATATGAAGTTCCATCCGCATGATGCTCGAACTTTTCCAACTTGGAATCGCCAACCGCCAGACGCGGACCATTTACCAGCGAATAGTTATGGCCATCGCGGCTTGCTGAAACCAGCTGGCCGCTCGATTTGTCGAACTTGAGAACCATTCCGCTGCCCGAAAGCTCGATCGAATCGGGTGTCTCGCGTACGGTTGGCGTGGCGGGCTGAGAGATAGCCACATTTCCCGTACCGCGTTTAGTCATCACGCGTGACGGCAACGACCAGACCGATGTCCACAATTCTTTGCCATCCGGATCATTGACTCGAATCGCCAATGCATCAGCCTCAGCCGCCTGCTGAGGCAATGCGAGCGGGATTGTCCCGCTTGCATGAGGCGCAATTGCAGTTGCAAGCTTTCCCGATCCCACGACATTGAATCCGGCACCCTCGCTGGATGTGTGGAACTGGCGCAGCTCCCAGGTGATCGTGCAGCGACTGGTATTGGTAAAGTCATACCAATTTTGAATCGCCAGATTCCCGTTTTCATACCTCACCTGAATCGGCGACCAGATTTGTTTGATCGTATAGAAGCTCCCCTCTTTCTCACGATACGGCCCGAGAATTCCATCCGGCGCTTGATTGCCCGCGCCGTCCATCTTGCCGTCCTGGTCCTTGCGCTTCACCGTCTCATCGACGTAGGACCAGATGAATCCGCCAGCGCAGACTTTGCTCTTCTGCATCACATTCCAGTAGTCCTCAAAGCCCGCGCCGATCCCACCATCAAATAAACCGTGCAGGAATTCGGTGGGAAAGAAGACGGCGTTTCCATTGCACAGATCGACCAGGCCGTTGTATTGCGGGTAGTGACGATTGTTCACATCGCGGAACAGCTGCTGCGGATGCAGCACGTGCCGCTGTTGCGGGTCCCATTTGGCAAATTCGTCATCGTTGGCGGTATTCCAGCCGCCTTCGTTGCCGTTGTCCCAGAAGAGAATGCTGGGATGATTCACATCCCGCGTGAGCATCTCTTCGATGCGAAGTTTACCGGTCGGGGTGTCATATGATGCGTGCCAGCCGGCCAGCTCATCCAGCACATAAATGCCCTGCTCATCGCACAAATCCAGGAAATGCTCATCCGGCGGATAGTGGCTCATCCGCACGGCGTTCATGTTCATTTCCTTCATCAGCGCGATATCCATCTTGCTGATGCGCTCGCTGGTGGCGCGTCCGGATTCGGGCCAGAAGCTGTGCCGGCAGGAACCTTTCATCACGATGCGCGTGCCGTTGACGTATACGCCGTCGCCGGCGCGGACTTCGATTGTGCGGAAACCGAAGCGCTGATTGAACTGGTGAATTGGAGCGGTGCCGTCGGAAAGTGTCACCCTTACCGAATACAGATTGGGAGTCTCCGCGGTCCATTGCCGGGGGGAATCGATCTTCGCATTCAGTTTTGCGGTGCCACCCTCCACCAGCGGTGCTGAAAACGACGGCCCGACGGGATTGTTCGACAGATCGACGATCTGCGCCTGGACGATCTTGGCCGTCGTCACATTCGCGGCAAAGACATCCATCGCGAACGAACCGTCCGCTTTGGCATCAATGGCGACGCGCTGGATGAACTGCTGCGGGCGGGTTTCAAGGTAAACCGGGCGGAAGATGCCACCGAAGTTCCAGTAGTCGCCACGGCGCTCGGCGCGGTTGATCGATTCACTGGCGGATTCTTTATCGACCGTTACTTCCAGCAAATTCTGATCGCCGAATTTCAAATGCTGAGTGACATCGTATTGAAACCGGTAATAAGCCCCCTGATGCTTTGGGCCGGCGCTTTGGCCGTTGACCCAGGCTTCGGTGTCGGTCATCGAGCCGTCAAAAACCAGGAAAACACGCTGTCCGCGCCATTCGACGGGGACATTGAAGCGCATGCGGTATTTCCCCTGCTCATGCGAAAACGGCCCAGGCCGGCCATACGACAATTCGCCAAACGCCAGCGTGTCCCAGCACCAGGGAACGGGAATGGTCGTCCATTTTCCGCTGTTCAAGCCGGCCGAGACGAAGAAATCCCATTGCACGGCATCGTCGATCCCCTTGCCCGAGAGATATTGCCGCTGGGACTCCTGCCCCAGCGCGGTGGAAATCAGAATCAAGAACGAAAGGGGTATGGCGCGGTAGATCATGATGTTACAACATTAACTTCGCGTCTGTGTTGACGCCATATTGCGAGGGTTTCCATGGAAATCACCCGACGTGACTTTATCGCGACCGCCGCCGTGACCACCGCCAGCGCGCTCCTTGCGCGCGGACAAATGGTGGCCCCGGGAGCGGCCCAGCCGGCCGAATGGTTCGACAAGCCCATGCGCTGGGTGCAACTGGTGCTCGTCGACAGCGATCCGGGCAATTATGAGCCGGGGTTCTGGCTCGACCTGTTCAAGCGCATGCACGCCGACGCGATCTGTCTCAGCGCCGGTGGATGCATCGCCTATTACCCGACGAAAATTCCATTCCACTATCAGAGTGCCTGGATGAAGGATGGAATGGATCCCTTCGGCGAACTGATGGCCGGCTGTCGCAAGCTGGACATGGTGGTCGTCGCCCGCACCGATGCGCACTCCTGCCGCGATGATGCGGCCAAGGCGCATCCGGAATGGCTTGCATGCGATGCAAATGGAAGTCCAAAGCCGCACGGCTCAACGCCCGGACGATGGATCACGTGCGCCTTCGGGCCCTACAACTTCCAGTTCATGACCGACGTGCACAAGGAGATCGCCGCGAACTACAAGGTGGACGGCATCTTCACCAATCGATGGAACGGCAGCGGCATGTGCTGGTGTGATTCGTGCAAAAAACAGTTCCGCGAATTTGCCAACATGGACCTCCCGCGTGGAGGCGGTGGAGGCGCCAATCCAGCCTCGCGAAAGTACGCGGAGTGGAACAGCAAGCGACTGTTTGACCTATGGAAACTCTGGGATGGTGAGATTCGCAAGGTTCATCCACCCGCCCGATTCATCGCCAACACCGGCGGTGGATCGACTTCATCACTGGATATGGTGACGATCAGCGAACTGGCACCCACGCTCTTTGCCGACCATCAATCCCGCCGGGCAAATCAGGCGCCGTGGGACAACGGCAAAACCGGCAAGGAATTCCGGGCCGCGTTCGGACGAAAGCCAATCGTCGGCATCGCCAGCCTGGGGATCGACGACAGCCACCGCTGGAAGGATTCGATCATCAACGATGCCGAGCTGAGCATCTGGGTGAACGACGGCGTCGCCAACGGTTTGCGTCCCTGGATCGTCAAATTCTGCGGCCAGGTTTTCGACAAGCGCTGGGTACCGGCCGTCGAAAAGATGTATGAGTGGCAGTGGCGCAACGAAAAATACCTGCGGAATGAGATCAATCTGGCGCGCGTCGGCATGGTCTATTCGCAACAGACGGCGGCGACCTACGGTCGCACCGAAGCGTTTGAAAACGGGCTTTACCAGGCACTGATTGACGCGCGAATTCCATTTGAGATGGTGCACGACCGCCTGCTCGATCAACACCATATCGACCAATTCAAGCTCCTCTGCCTGCCAAACACCGCTTGCCTCTCCAACGCGCAGTGCGATCAGCTTCGCGCCTACGTGAAGCGAGGCGGAAGCATCATGGCGACATTCGAAACATCTCTCTACGACGAAACCGGCCAGCGACGTAGCGATTTCGGCCTGGCGGATCTGTTTGGCATCAGCGCCGATGGCGGAGTTGTGGGACCGGTCAAAAACTCGTACATGCATATCGAGGCCCAAACTAAGCACCCGATCCTTCGTGGACTCGAAGATGCTGGCCGAATCATCAACACGTCATCGTACGTCAACGTCAAACCGACCGCACAGTTCGGCCCTCCGCCGCTGACGCGCATTCCGTCTTATCCCGATCTGCCAATGGAAGAGGTCTACCCGCGCGTGCCGCACACCGACATTCCCGAGGTATTCACGCGCGAGATAGGCCCCAGCCGCGTCGTCTACTTCCCCGGCGACATCGAGCGTATCTTCGGCGAAATCATGGCGACGGATCACGGCACGCTTTTGCGCAACGCCGTCGAATGGGCCGCAAACGAACCCCCACCCGCGATCGTCACCGGGCAGGGAATGTTTGATGTCACGGTCTGGCAGCAAAAGGAATCGATGACAATCCATCTGGTGAACATGACCAATCCAATGGCGTTCAAAGCGCCTTATCGCGAGCTGATCCCCTCGCCACCCCAGCAGGTGAGCATCCAGCTTCCCAAAGGCAAGCAGGCAAAGACTATGAAACTGCTGGTGAGCGGACAAAATCCGCAGGTCCAGAATGTGAACGGTCGGTTAAATCTCACCGTCGCGTCGGTTTTGGATCATGAAGTGGTGGCGGTGGATTTCTAACAGAGCATAAGATCACCCTGAACTGTCGAAAGGAATTTGAAACATGCCAAGTACCATTCGTCTCCATCGCGTCCTGCGAGCCAAGCCCGAGAAGGTCTATCGCGCGTTTCTCGAACCCGACGCCATGGCCAAATGGCTGCCGCCCTATGGATTCACCTGCAAGGTCCATCAATTTGATCCCAAAGTCGGCGGCACCTTTAAAATGTCGTTCACCAATTTCACAACCGGGCACGGCCACTCGTTCGGCGGAAAATATCTGGAACTGGTTCCCAACGAACGCCTTCGCTATACGGATAAATTCGACGATCCCAACCTGCCCGGCGAAATTCAGGTCACGGTCAATTTGAAAAAGGTCTCCGTCGGCACGGAAGTAAACATTGAGCAGGCCGGAATACCCGACGTGATCCCCGCAGAGGCGTGTTATCTGGGCTGGCAGGAATCGCTCATGCAACTGGCGACCCTGGTTGAACCGGAGATTCCGGGTTGAGATTTAGAGGTCCATTCGAAATAATTCAAATAAATACTCAGGAGATAAACATGAAAAAGTTCTTCTTAACTGCAAGCGTTGTGCTGGCGATGACGACGATCGCAATGGCGCAGGCAACCCAGCCGGCCGTGGTCCTGAAAGTCGGCGATATGGCGCCGAATTTCACACTCCAGGCCAGCGATGGCAAGACCTACAGCCTGGCTGATTTCAAGGACAAGAAAGCCGTCGTGGTCGCCTGGTTCCCGGCGGCGTTTACGCAGGGATGCACGATCGAGTGCAAATCGCTGGCGGATAATAGCGAAAAGATCAAACAGTTCGATGTGGCTTACTTCATGGCCAGCGTTGATCCGGTGGCAAAGAATACCGACTTCGCCAAGGCCCAGCATGCGGACTTCCCCCTTCTGAGCGATCCGGATAAGACGACCGCCCAGGCGTACGGCGTGCTCGGCACGCGCGGCGTCGCCAGTCGCTGGACCTTTTACATCGGCAAGGACGGGAAGATTCTCGCCATCGACAAAGCCGTCAAGCCGGCAACCTCCGCTGAGGACATGGTCAGCAAGCTCGGCGAACTTGGCGTGGCCAAAACAGCTTCAAAATAAAGGTGACATCAATGGATATTCCCACAATGCTCGAATGCATGGACTTCAGCCGATCGCGCCTGCTGGCGATTCTCGGCGCGATCGAAAAGAGCGGACAGGACGTGAACAAGGTTCTCGCCTGGCGGCCGGGACCGGGGCGGGCGCATATCGCCTGGCAGCTCATGCACTGCGCCGCGACGTATCATGCCAACGTGCATCGATTCAAAGGCGCACCTTTAGATGAAGCCCTGGCCAAGGCCTACGCCGGCGGGAGCACGCCCTCAGATCAGAACATTCCAACGGCCGAGCAGATCAAACAGTCGCTGGAAAAGACCTACGCGGAATATCGCAGCTACATCGCAGGTCTCAAGCCCGACGAACTTTCGCGCATGTTTGGCCCGCCGGAACGGCAACGGTCGCTGAAGGATGCGATTATCCTTTACACCTGGCACGAAGCGCACCATCAGGGGCAGATTCATCTGACGTGGAATCTGTACAAGGCCGCCCACGGCGTTTCCTAATCGTCGAGCTGTCCAAACGGCAAATCTGCACGCATGGGATCGGTACGCGCGAACTTCGCGACCGGCTTGTACGCCTTGCCGCTCTTTGAGCTATCAAGAAATCCCTGCATCAGATCGAGTACCGCGAAGCCCAGATCGCCACTGGCGCGATGCTTTCGCTTGGATCGGATCGCCTGTGCCATGTCCGCAAGCCCCAAAGCACGACCATAGTTCACGGGGAAAGCGTGCGAGACCGCAATCCAATCCGGATCTTCCTTCTTGCGAATATGCACCGGACCGTCAAATTGGTTCGGATCGGGCACGCGTATCGTCGCATCGGTTCCGTAAATCGTGATTGGCTGCTTGCCGTCATAGCTGGGAAATCGCGTTGCGAAACTGGTGATGATCGTTCCCACGGCACCGCTGACGAATTCCATGGTTCCGCAGATGTGATCGGGCGTGTGAACCTTGATCTTCGTGCCGAACTTTGGCGGACTGGTAACTGTGCGATTGGGAATCGCAATCGACGCCGCGCCGGTGATGCGTTTGACCGGCCCGAGCAGATTGAGCAACGCGGTGAGATAATAAGGCCCCATATCCAGCATCGGCCCCCCGCCGACGTCGTAATAGAACTGCGGATTGGGATGCCAGCTTTCATGCCCCGGACCCATCATGAAGGCGGTGAACGCGATGGGTCGGCCAATTGCGCCATCATCGATCAGCTTTCGTGCCGTCTGAATTCCTGCACCCATGAACGTATCGGGCGCACAGCCAACGCGGACGCTTTTCTTGCGGGCCGCGTCGATCACTTTTTTGCCTTCCGCGCGGTTCACGCCGAGAGGCTTCTCGCAATACACATGTTTGCCAGCGCGAATTGCCGCCAATGAAACGGGCACATGGGCTTTGGGAATCGTCAGGTTGAGGACGATGTCTATCTCATCGTCTTTGAATAGCTCCTCGACGGAACAAACCTTCGGCACACCAAACTCTGTCGCGCGATAGCGGGCCGCGTCCATATTAAGGTCGGCGCATGCCGCAACTTGGAGGATGGGGAAATACTGCGCGTACTTGAGATACGCGCCACTGATGGCACCGCAGCCTATAAGCCCGACTTGGACCTTCTCAGACATGAATCAGCTCTTTCAGGATTGATTCATCTTCATCCCGCACTGGCAGACAAACGGCCGAAGCTGGTGCGGGCGGATGTTTGACGGATTCCGTACTTCGATGATGCACCCACAGCGTGGGCAGGCAAATTCATCACCTGTTTTGGTGGCGACGGCGGCCGGCACATCCAGCGGCGATTCATTGACGTCGGTCACATCCTTCTTTCGATCCATCGCCAGATTTGCCAGCTTGTCGGCCAGCTCATTTTTGTGACGCAAGTTGTGCTCGATCTTCGCGTACTCGAACTGGTGGATCAGTTCCTGCGCCTCTTCGTAGAGAACCTTCATATCGGGATGCTTCACGCGATATTCGCCGCGCATCTGCTTGATGATCAGCTCGCTGTCGCCGCGGATGAGGATATTTTTGGCGCCCAGCTTCTTTGCTTCCTCCATGGCGGTGATCAAGGCTTTGTATTCCGCGACGTTATTCGTTGCCCGGCCGATGAATCGCCCGAGCGTAATGAGCGACGTGCCATCGTGGGCGCGGATTACGATTCCAATCCCCGCGGGACCAGGGTTACCTCGCGACCCTCCGTCGAATTCCAATGTCAGTGTTTCGGTCATGAACTGCTGGTTGTACCACAACTTTTGCTTTGTCGAAAAAGGTCAAACATGGTAGGCTTTCCCCACGCTCGATCAGGAAGCGTACGGTCCGCGTGAAGGGTTGAACCCGCCTGACTGGTTAATTTCATAGCCTTCTTTCTCGCCCGAGATCGCGGACACCGGGCAAACGAAGAAGGAAGGTGTCCCATGGCCCAGGCGAAAACGCTGCCTGCGCGTCCGAATCTCGATTACCTGAAAAAACTTGCCAAGGAACGACTGCAAGCCACGCGTAAACGCGATGGCAATGCAAAGCTCGCTGATGCACAGCTTGAGATTGCGCGTGAATATGGATTTTCAAGCTGGCGGCAACTGCATGCGCAAATACACGATGTCGATGTCGCGCCCACGCAACAACAGGTTGCCGACTTCTTTGCGGCGATGGATCGTGCGGATGTCCCGGCATTTCAAAAAATGCTGACGGAGCTGCCGTCGCTGGTGAAAGCCACCGGACCGGATGGCGCCACGCCGCTTCATGTGGCCGCGGACAAGAACAATCCGCGGATGATTGAGCTGCTCGTGGACAACGGCGCGGATGTGGAGGCGCGCTATGGAAAGTTTCCACACACTCCCCTTTCCTGGGCCGTTGTATGCCGCTCATACGACGCGGCCAAAGTGCTCATCGACCGCGGGGCAAAACTCGATCTCTATTCCGCTGCGGGAATGGGCGATGTAACGACAGTTCGCACTTTCTTCGATCGGGATGGCCGTCTGCGTCCCAATGCGTCGCAAACCGGCAGCAGTCGATATGCGGCGGACGGTTCACTGCTTCCTTCTCCGCCGACCGATCCGCGCGAGGTTCTGGGCGATGCATTGTGCAGCGCCTGCCGGCAGCAGCAGGTCGAGGTCGTGCGTGAACTGCTGAAACACGATGTCGATCTCACGTTCCACGCCTATCGCGGCGGCGCGGCGCTTCACTGGGCGTATTTCGGCGGAAATCGCCAGATCATCGAGATGCTGCTGGCCGCCGGCGCGGATCCGAATGATCGCGATAACGACTATTCCTGCACGCCACGAGCATTTGGCATTTGTGCCCCGGCCAACTGGGGATTCGGCCCCAAGGTGCAGCAGCAGCTGAAAGACGATCCGACACTCGTGAACATCAACGAAGGACGAGGCACCCCATTGCACGAAGCGGCACGCAGCGGAAACGCCTCGGTCTTTGGACTGCTTCTATCGGCGGGGGCGAATATGTCGGCGCGCGATTTGGAGGACAATCGACCGATTGATCTAGCCCGCAAGCTCAATCACATAGCGATCGTGCAACTGATTGAAAAGCTGGAATCAACACCCGGCGCGTTGCGGAAGCAATTCCATGGAATTGATCGCCCCTGGACGGAGAGCAACGCACTGATTGAAAAATATTTCCAAGACGCCGGTTCAACTCCGCGGTGGGAATCGATAAACCTGGAAGTGCCCAAACTGCTCGAACGCCAGGCCGATGAGGCGATCCGCACGCGCGAAAAACTCGGCCTGTATCGAATGATCTCGATATGGCATGTTTCCAACGACAGTTCGAAACCGCCAACTCGCGCGCTGGAGTTCTTCAACCGCGGCGAATTTGGCACAAAACCGAGTGGTGGTAGCTGGCGACGCATTGACTGGCAACCAGCCAAAATCGGGTTTTCAAATGGGCCGGGACGAACGGACGATCTTCAGGAGGCCATGGACTTTCTCAAAAAGCACGGACGAGATGGAGTCTATCGAGTGATCACCGTGCGCCGAATGCTCTTCGCAAAGCAGCTAAAGGATCGTATCAAAATTGGGAAAAGCCATGCCAGCAGCAAGCCCGCCGATCAGAATGCCTGTCTCGATCCGATTGTGGACGTCTGATCAGGTATCCGGCGATTCAGGCGCTTCGGGCGTATCGTCTGGATCGGGCATCATCGAATTCAGCACGTCCACGGCCGACTCCTGCCGTGGAGCGGCGGCGCCGATGGACGGGCCCTTTTTGGGCTTGGAGACCTTCTTTTTGTGGACAGCTGTTTCCGGTGGAAGATCCTCAGGAATGTAAAGAACCCGGCGGCAACTGGGGCAAAAGATAAGCTCATCGCGCGAATGTAATTTGTTGTAAACGTCGGCAACCAGCTCCATGTTGCAGGCGGAGCAGACATATTCCTCACGGCGGCGATCCGGCTTGGCAAGGGCGCTCAGGGCCTCGCCTTCATGGCGCTCGGCAAGCCGATCGAATACGTCGCGTGCCTTGAGGGGCACCGCCTCATGCGCGGCATCACGAGGGCCTTTCAGCGCATCCACCTCGGATTGAAGGCCCGCAAGCTTGCCTTCGATCTGCTTTTTCATGTCCTGGAGCTTGGTCGTTTCCGCAGCAAGCTGTGTGCTTAGGTCCTTCTCGTCGTTCTGACCTTTTTCCACCTCGCCCATCAACGCCAGCATTTCTTCTTCAACCTTGGACTTGTCGACTTTCTCGGTATTGATCTCGACAAGAAAGGCCTGGTATTCCTTGTTGTTACGGGCGTTCTGCTGATGGTTGCGGAGCTTTTCGATGTGGGTATCGCGGGTTTTCAGATCGAGCTCGACCTGACCGGCCTTGGAACGCGATTCCATGAGCTTGGAATGCGCCAGGCGCTGGCGTTCAGCCAGGTCATCCACTCGCCGCTGCTGCACGCGAACATCGCGGCTGGCGGCATCGAGCCTGCCCTGCGCGGCACGCAACTGCTGATCGGCGTTAAAGAGCTTGACCAAAGCGACGTTGGTCGGTCCCATGAATTTCTACACCTCAATCGTTTCCATCCCGCCGCCAGAAACACATCCCAGCGGACCGGAGCCAATTCATTATGCGGATTTGCGCCGGAATGGAAAGGGGCAAGTGCAAAGTCTCTGACTATAGGGTTCCCACATCACCGGTCGACCACTTTCCATCGACCAATCGCCACGTTTTCCCCGTGGGATTTTTGTCGCGCAAAATTGGCGGCAGGCGATTGGGACGGACGCTGTCGAAGCACTGGAGCATGCCAAAACGCCTCAGTGACGCAGGAATGCCGACTGCGGTGAAACCCGGATGGCCTGTGGCGGGATAGGGTCCGCCGTGGTTCATGGCGGGACTAACCGCTACGCCAGTGGGCATTTTGTCGTTAAGCAATCTGCCGACGCGATGTCGCAGGTGCGGCACGAGCTGATCATACGCCGAATCATCAGCGCCGCTGGCCGCGGAATAGACGCAGCCGGTGAGGTTGCCTTCCATATGATCGAGAACTGCCTTTGCTTCGGCGATATCGCGCGCGACAACCAGCAATGAAACATTGCCGAATGCCTCGGTTTGCAGTTTTTCAGCGTTCTTGAGAAATGTTGCGCCATCGACTCGCAGGAGCGAATTGGCGAATCGATATCCGGCCGCGGAGACGGGTTGCCCGCCAGTCACGAGCTTCGCGCCAGCTTCCTGCAAAATCTTAACAGCATTTGTGAGTGATCTTTGCACGCCCGCGGAGAGCAGCGGCGCGGGGGTTGCAGCTTCGAAGCGCTGCTTCACTGCCGCGATCAGTCGTTCGGTCGATTCACCCGCCAGCAGAATCACCAGACCGGGATTCGTGCAGAATTGACCCGAACCCATGAGGCAGCTACCGGCGAATTCCTCGGCCAATTTGTCCAATCGTTCGGCCAGAACACCCGGCAGGATCACAACGGGATTGATGCTGGATAACTCCAGGTAAATCGGCTTTCCCGCACGATCGGCGGCAGACTTGAGAGTCAATCCCGCGCTGCGGCTGCCGGTGTATGCGATGGCTCCTGTGCGAATATCGCTGACGAGCTTTGCGCCTTCATCGTGGCTGGTACGATAAATCAACTGTACGGTTGCCGGCGGAAGTCCGGTATCCGTCACTGCCCCCAGTGCTTCTTCAGCGAGCAGCCGCGTTGTTCCAGGGTGAGATGTATTGGCTTTACCGATGACCGGATTCCCCGCTGCAATGGCCGCAGCGAAATCTCCGCCGGCCACGCTGTTGAATGCGAATGGAAAATTGTTCGGTCCGAAAACGCAAACCGGGCCGATGGGCGCCAGAAACGAGCGGATGTTTGCCTTGGTATCGATGGTCGCCAGCGTCCACGACCCTTCTGCGGCCGCCTCGGCTGCCTGGCGGAGCTGGCCGGTCGTGCGCGGAAGTTCGACTTCCGCCAGGCGCGGACTTTTGGGCAGGCCCGATTCGTTGTTAGCCATTTCGACAAGCTCCCCAGCGCGGGATTCGATCCGTTCGGCAAATCGCCTCAGGAATTTCGCAATTGAATCCGCCGCGATCGACCGCATCGCTACCGCTGCTTCCGCGGCCGCTGTCAGGGCCGCATCGCAATCGGACCACGAGCTGATGGGATATTCATCCGGCAGTTTTTGCCCCGTCGCCGGATTTTCGGTGGTGAAGGTGCCGGAAGCCTGGGCGTTTTGCCATTTTCCTGCGATTAAAACCTGTCGTGTTGCCATATTGCCGGGATTATAGCCGAAAATAGCAAGCGCCGGACTGATCCGTTAAACTTCACCCCGTTCGGGGAAGAACCACCCATGAAGTTTCTGCGCGAGCCGCTTGTTCATTTTCTGATCATCGGAGCAGCCTTGTTCGGGATTTTCTCTGTCGTGGGTCAATGGAATATCGATCGTCCCGGCCAGGTGGTTGTTTCGTCAAAACAGATTGAAGCACTTTGCACGGCGTTTCAAATCGATTTCGGACATTGGCCGGATGCAAACGAAACGAAAAAGCTGATCGATGACTGGGTTCGCGAAGAAATCCTTGTTCGAGAGGCCGAGAAACTTCAATTCCAACACGACAAGCAGAATATCCGCATTCTCATGGCGCGACACATGGAGGCCGCCAATGAGGGGGATATTCAATTGCCCACCGATGCCGAGTTGCAGAAATTCCTTAGCGAGCATTCGGATATGTTCCACGGCAATACGAATTTTGAGCAGATCAAACCGGTGGTTCAAAACGCCTGGATGGCGGCGCAACGAAAGGCGGCGCGCGACGCAGCGTACGAGAAGATAAAGTCGCACTATATCGTTTCAATCGAGGCGGCTAAGCCCCCGACTGCGCCTTCCACTTCGCCACAAAAATGAAATTCCGCGTGATTTCATCCTGGATGTGCGTGCTGCTGCTCGGCTCAAGCATGGCGACTGCGCATGAGCTTCAACTGGGCTATCTGGAACTGAAACAAACCGGTCCGGAAACCTTCGCAATGCTCTGGAAGCTGCCTGCCAAGACTGATCTGCGCGATATTCGCCCGACACTGCCGCCGGAGTGCAAGTTCACAACTCCGCCACAGCACGTACAAACCGCCGATTCGTATATCGAGCGCGCCGACATTACCTGCGCCGGTGGACTCGATGGGAAAACCATCTCGATGCAGCCGCAGTGGGCCGCCCTGCTGGATGTCCTGGTGCGCGTCGTGCGATTAGATGAAACGACGCAGGTTTATCGGCTAACGCCCGTTACGTCGTCATTCACCGTCGAAGCTGTCCCGAAGATGTGGCAAAAAGCCGGGACGTACCTGCTCCAGGGGATCGAGCACATCCTCATGGGCGTGGATCATCTGTTGTTCGTGATGGGTCTGCTCTTGATTGTCAAAGATCGTTGGATGCTGCTGAAAACGATCACCAGTTTCACGATTGCCCACAGCATCACGCTCGGCCTGGCGACGTTCAGCGTCGTGGCGGTACCTCCGCTGCCGCTCAACGCCGCCATCGCCTTGTCGATATTGTTTCTTGGACCGGAAATCGTCCGCAAAGAGCGCGGCCAGACGAGCCTGACGATCCAGAACCCCTGGCTGGTGGCGTTCGCGTTTGGATTGCTCCACGGGATTGGCTTTGCTACCGGTTTGGCAAGCCTGGGACTTTCCCACGGTGAGATTCCGTTGGCGCTTTTGATGTTTAATGTCGGCGTGGAAATCGGACAGCTCTTTTTTGTGCTCATCATCGTCCTGCTTGAACGATCGTTCCGGATTCTGGATATTCGCTGGCCCAGGTGGGCCCTAGCTTTGCCGGGTTACACTGTCGGCGGGCTTGGCGCTTACTGGACAATTCAGCGAACCCTTCTGCTGTTTGGAGGAATGTAATGAAGCCAGACAAGCGATGGCTGATGTTTGTCGCGGCCGCGTGCGCCTTGCTGGTGATGACGCAGCCCGCCGGGGCACACATCGAAAAAGGACAGGCCGCCGGTTTTGTCGCGGGGCTGAAACATCCCTGGTCCGGATGGGATCACATCGCCGCGATGATTGCCGTTGGATTGTGGGGAGCACAGCTTGGCAATCCGGCGATCTGGCTTTTGCCGGTGGTTTTTCCAATGGTCATGTCGATCGGCGGATTCATGGGATTGGTCGGGATTCCGTTGCCGGGGGTGGAATACGGAATCGCGTTTTCTGCCGTGCTGCTGGGCGCGATGGTACTGGGTGAAGTGCGTTCCAATAAGAAGGAATTTCTAATTTTTGCAGCCGCGCTGGTGGGAGCGTTCGGATTGTTTCATGGCCACGCGCATGGCACCGAACTGCCCGAAGGACAAAGCGGACTGCTGTACAGCATCGGATTCGTCATCGCCACTGGCACATTGCATGCCCTGGGAATTGCGATTGGACTGATCCATCGGTGGCCTGCGGGAAAACTCGTCATGCGTGGCGCCGGCGCGGCAATTTCACTGGTTGGTGTCATGTTTCTTTGGGAGGCGATCCACGGATGAATTTCCCGCTGGCCCATTTGATGACCACCGGCCTAGGTCCGGTGTACGACGGCATCGGATATCTATTGCTTTCGCCCGCTGACCTGGTTCCGGTGATTGGACTGGCGCTTCTGGCGGGCCTGCGTGGGCCGCAAAGCGGGCGATGGATTCTCTTCCTCATGCCCTTGGCATGGGTTTGCGGGGGATTGGCGGGTTTGGATTCGGGTCATACTGAACCGGCATTCCCCTTCCAGTGCATCTCATTCATGGTGATTGGGGCACTGGTCGCTTCGGATCTGAAGCTGCCGGCTGCGGCTGTGGCGTTCATTGGAATCGCGATGGGAGCCGTGCATGGCTTCATCAACGGCACGGCTATTCACGGCACGGGAGCCGGACCAGCAATCCTGGAATTGATCGGAACCATGACTGCGCTTTTTGTGCTGCTGGCGATCTGCTCATCGTTGGTGATTTCTCTCCGGAAGGACTGGATGCGCATTGTCGTCCGCGTGGCAGGCAGCTGGATGGTTGCAATCGGACTGCTTCTGCTGGGATGGACGTTTCGACACGGGTCGGTATGACGTCTGAACCTGGCGCACGAATTAACCTCGGAATCGGGCAACAAAAAAACCCACCCATAGCAATGGGTGGGCTTTTCTTTTTTTGCGCTCTTCGCAAATGAATAGTCGGAAACCGTTTCTCGAACTCGCGTTCGACATTCCCGTGATTCAGCATCACGGACGAGGTTGTGCTGACGAAGTTACCTCTCAGATCGCTCTGAGGGGCATTCTAAAATAATCCTTTAGAAAGGAGGTGATCCAGCCGCAGGTTCCCCTACGGCTACCTTGTTACGACTTAGTCCCAGTCACCGAACCTGGCGTAGACACTTCTGAAACGAAGCGGCTTCGGCCATTTCCGGCTCCCATGACTTGACGGGCGGTGTGTACAAGGCTCAGGAACACATTCACCGCGGCGTAGCTGATCCGCGATTACTAGCGATTCCAACTTCACGGAGGCGAGTTGCAGCCTCCGATCTGAACTGGGGAGTGATTTGTGCGATTTCCTCCAGCTTGCGCTCTCGGTTCGCTTTGTGCACTCCATTGTAGCACGTGTGTGGCCCTGGGCATAAAGGCCATGAGGACTTGACGTCATCTCCACCTTCCTCCGGTTTGACACCGGCAGTCCCCTTAGAGTCCCCGGCATAACCCGCTGGTAACTAAGGGCAAAGGTTTCGCTCGTTAAGGGACTTAACCCGACATCTCACGACACGAGCTGACGACAGCCATGCAGCACCTGTACTAGTTGTACCCGTAAGGGCCTACCCTACTTTCATAGGGATAATCCTAGCATGTCAAGCCCAGGTAAGGTTCTGCGCGTTGCTTCGAATTGAACCACATGCTCCACCGCTTGTGTGAGCCCCCGTCAATTCCTTTGAGTTTTAGCCTTGCGACCGTACTTCCCAGGCGGTCCACTTAGCACTTTTGCTTCGACCATGATCCCCGTCAAGGGACCACGATCTAGTGGACATCGTTTAGGGCCAGGACTACCGGGGTATCTAATCCCGTTCGCTCCCCTGGCTTTCGTGTCTCAGTGTCAGCACACCCCCAGCTACCTGTTTTCACCATTGGCGTTCCAAACGATATCTACGCATTTCACCGCTCCACCGTTTGTTCCGGTAGCCCCTGAGTGGCTCAAGACACCCAGTATACCAAGCAATTCCACGGTTAAGCCGTGGGATTTCACAAAGTACTTAGGCATCCACCTACACACGCTTTAAGCCCAGTGATTCCGCCTAACGCTCGAGGCCTCTGTATTACCGCGGCTGCTGGCACAGAGTTAGCCGCCTCTTCCTCTGGGGTAGATCAGAACTTTCTTTCCCCTGACAGGAGTTTACATCCCGAAGGACTTCTCCTCCACGCGGCGTCGCTCCGTCACACTTTCGTGCATTGCGGAAGATTCGTTACTGCAGCCCCCCGTAGGAGTCCGGGCAGTGTCTCAGTCCCGATGTGGCTGGCCGTCCTCTCAGACCAGCTACGCGTCATCGCCTTGGTGAGCCGTTACCTCACCAACTAGCTGATACGATATCGCCTGCTCCAGGAGTGCATTGCTGCTTTGAGAATCCTGCCATGCGGTAGGATTATTTCATCAGGTATTACCCACCCTTTCGGATGGCTATCCCTGGCTCTAGGGCACATTAGCGATACATTACTCACCCGTCCGCCACTGTGTATTGCTACACCGTTCGACTTGCATGTCTTAGCCACGCCGCCAGCGTTCAGGCTGAGCCAGGATCAAACTCTTCAATTGAATTTCTTGGCACGCTTCGGTCCTCAAGCACGGCGTTACACCGTGACTAACAGTTTTCAGAAGCGTGTTTATCCTCGAAATGAGTTTGTCCACCGATTGAACTAAGACAATCCAATCGGCTTGTTACTGCTCCCATGTCGGCAAGACATGAGAGTCAGTCCCGATCAAAACAACAATCGGGAAAGCAAGGCTCAAACACTTCATTGGCGCCCATTCCCGCGTAGGAATGGGTCTCAAATAATTGATCAAGGAAGATCACTTACTTGCGTGCACCACGAAGATGTTTGAGATTAAATCCCGCATCTGAAATATCAGATTTGAGATTCTCAATCGTCACATCCTCGCGGCTGTCCGACTATTCATTTGTCAAAGAGCGACCAACAAGGAGGCGGAATACTAGCGTCGCCTCCCAAACTGTCAACTGTTTGTTACGATTATGTCAATCTTGGAACGGGCGGGCGGAACTTTAGGCGTCGCAGTTAATCGCACCGCGACAGCTCCAACCAACGGCTTGAACCTCCGAACCAGTCGATATATTAGCCGCATTTTCACACCCGTCAAGGTGCCCCGGGACAATTAATCCCGAAAGATTTTTTTTACTTAAGTCATTTATTTATAATAATTTACGAAATTCAGATTTTTTGGTCCGAAAAAGAATGCCCCTCCCCCTTGCCAGTAAGCCCCCGTCTTGGCATTCTATGTGAATCTGGGTAACCGCAGGAGGCGGTTTCATGGATATTCGTGTTTCGCCGACTATTCCGGGTAGTAATCGTTCCCATCTTTCAGCAGATATTGCGCTGCAAATTGCGTCCTGGACTTGGTGCGTTCTTCTGGCCATTCCGTTCGTCGGGTTCATCTTTGTTGTATGGCACTTGATGGATCGGGAGATTGCCGACGTCAACGAATCCATAGGCCTGCGATGGTTCGTTGCTTCGATGGTCTACATGATGATCGGCCCGCCGATGGCGTTCTTCATTCGTAGTCGATTCTTCCGCGGCTACTGGTCGGGGCGAATCATTTCGCCCAAGAACTACCTTCTCGGACAGATCACGGTCTGGGCATCTCTGGAATTCGGCGGCATGCTTGGCCTGGCAGGTTGCATTGCCAGCGGGAAGCTTCTTCCCAACCTGATCCCCGCATTGCTTGCGTTCATGTTTTTCTTACCCTTATCACCCAACGGTCATGCGATGACTCGGCCTTTAACCAACGAGCATGATCCGGGAGATTACGAAGACCCGCGCTGACCTGGGATTGGTTGCGTTTGAATCATGGATGATGAGAGCTCCAGCAAGCCTTTTGTATTCCCCAAATGGGCGAACTACGCATTGCCTGCGTTTGTAATTACCGTGCTGGGCGCCGGGCTGTATGTTCCCACCGTCGTTGGATTCGGATTCTCGCCTAAGACAACCGATATCGGCTATCAACCGGTACAACCGGTTCCATTCAGCCACGCACTGCATGCGGGCGAATTAGGAATGGATTGCCGCTATTGCCACAACACGGTTGAGCGTGCCGCTTTCGCCGCCCTGCCGGCCACCCAGACCTGCATGAACTGTCATACGCAGATCAAAACCGACAGCCCGCAGCTTTCGGCGATTCGAAAGAGTTGGGAGAACAACGACCCGGTACTCTGGACCAAAGTGCACGATCTGCCGGATTATTCCTATTTCAATCATTCGGCCCATGTGAACCAGGGCGTCGGCTGTGCTTCATGTCATGGGCGGATTGATCAGATGGAGCAGGTCTTCCAGGCCAGGGAATTGAGCATGAGCTGGTGCCTTGAATGTCATCGGACTCCGGAAAAATTCCTTAGGCCCAGGGATCAGGTCACCAACATGAATTATTCGCTGAGTCCGCAGGAGCAGCAAAAAGTTGGCTTGGAACTGAAGAAGCAGTACGGCATTCGCGATGCAGCCTATATGACAAGCTGCTCGACATGCCATCGTTGAAAACGAGTGAATGATGGGACTGGAGTATTGGCAAAGTCTGGATCAGTTGGCGCAAAGCCCGCAAACGATCGAGCGGCTTGAGCGCGAATTCCCCGATTACGACCCGGATCAGATCAAGTCGCTGTCGCGCCGAAGCTTCATGAAGCTGATGAGCGCTTCGATGTCGCTCGCGGGCCTGACGTTGACCGGCTGCCGGCGCTGGCCAAAGGAACAGCTCGCGCCCTACTCGGCCAATCCGCGCCAGCGAATTCCAGGCGTGCCTGAGCAGTATGCGACAGTCTACGAAATCAATGGCGTCGGACATGGTTTGCTCGTCACCACCTACGATGGCCGACCGATCAAAGTCGAAGGTAATCCGTCGCATCCGTTCGCCCAGACATTTGAAGGAAAGCTCGGCGCCGCCGATGCATATGCCCAGGCGAGCGTATTGGAGCTTTACGATCCGCATCGCAGCCGATCGGTGATGGATCGCACCGGCAAGCGACCCGGGGCCGTGAAGTGGGAAGATTTCGCTCGGGCCATCGAGCCACTGCGCGGCGCAGCTGGACGGGGATTTGCCGTTCTCAGCGAAAAATCATCCAGCCCCAGCGTGGCGGCGATGCGCCAGAGATTCGCCCAGGTCTATCCGCAAGCCGTCTGGTATGAATTTGAACCCTTATCGCACGCCAATGAACAGGCGGCCCTGGGTGGAAACGTCCGTACGCTGCTACATCTGGATCGCGCGGACGCGATCGTTTGCCTCGATGCGGACATTCTCGGTTCGCATCCGGCCCATCTGCGTTATGCCGCCGACTGGGCCAAGCGCCGTCGCAGCGCCGATTCGCACGGTGGGATGAGCCGCATGTATATGGTGGAGTCTTCACTGACACTGACCGGTGCCGCCGCCGACGACCGGCTGGCAGTTCGACCCTCGCGAATACCCGCCATTGCCAATGCGATTTCGTCTGCCAATACAGCCGAACTGAATCCCGAGGAAGCGAAATTCGTCGGCAATGTCCTGGCGGATGTAAAACGCAATGGAGTTGTGGTCGCTGGCGGTAATTTGCCGACATCCGTTCACACCGCCGCTCATGCGATCAATACGTTGATTGGCGCTTACGGCAAAACGATCGATCTGGTTGAGGATACGACTCCTTCCGGGGAATCAATTAGCAAGCTTTGCGAGCAGATCAGGAACAACGGAATTAATACCCTGTTGATTCTGGGCGGAAATCCCGCCTACGACGCGCCGGCGGAGCTCGATTTTGCCAAGCTGACCGATTCCGTGCCCAACAGCATCCATTTGAGTCTTTATGAAAATGAAACCTCGGTTCGATGCAAGTGGCATCTGCCCCGCGCGCATTATCTGGAATCCTGGGGGGATGCCCGGGCATGGGATGGGATGGTCAGTATTCAGCAGCCGCTCATTCTGCCGTTGTTCGACGGGAAATCCGTCGTCGAAGTGCTTGCGATGCTTTGCAATGACATAAGCGATGGGCAGATGATCGTTAGGCGCACCTTTACGTCCCTCACCGGCAATGAATCTGAAACCGCGTTTCGTCGCGTTCTACACGATGGAATTCTTCCGGATAGTCAATTCAAAACTGCGACAGCCAAACCGCAGCCAGTGGGCGAGGCGGCGCTGCCTTCCAACGATGGATTTGAAGTGCGGTTTATTGCCGATCACAAGGTGCTTGACGGTCGATTTGCCGCCAGTGGATGGTTACAGGAGTTGCCCGATCCCCTGACCAAACTGACCTGGGACAATGCCGCTTTGATCAGCAAGAAGGATGCAGACGCGCTGGGTGTTACAACCGGCGACATGGTGCGCATCGGCCTGTTGGAGCGATCTCTCGAAATCGCTGCTTACGTCCTGCCCGGCCAACCGGCGGGAGTGATCGGCCTGCCGCTGGGATACGACCGCACCTACGCCGGCCCGGTCGGCTCCAATGTCGGATTCAATACCTATACGCTTCGCACCAGCTTCGCGATGGATGTCGCGTTTGGCGCAACCATCGCGAAAACCGGCGCGAAGTATTCCCTGGCGCAAACGCAGGAACACCACATCATCGATCCCGTCGGCTTTGAAGGCCGCCAGGAACGAGTCGGTCACAAGGGCCACAGCGGGCGCGTCGTACACGATATTCCGCTGGTCGAATTTGAAAAGTCATTTGAGCCCGAGACCGAACATCACACCGTGAGCCTGCCGATTCTCGCCCCGCCGCACCAATTCAATGAACCGCACGCCTGGGGCATGGCGGTCGATATGAACGCCTGCATCGGTTGCAGCGGCTGCGTTATCGCATGCCAGGCAGAGAACAACATCCCGATCGTGGGCAAAGAGCAGGTCATCAACGGCCGCGAGATGCACTGGCTGCGCATTGATCGTTATTTCAAGGGTGAGATGGACGATCCCAATCCGGATTTGGTCTATCAGCCCATGATGTGTGTGCAGTGTGAAAACGCCCCGTGCGAACAGGTCTGTCCCGTTGGCGCTACCGTGCACGACACCGAAGGCATCAACACGATGGTCTATAACCGCTGCATCGGCACGCGGTATTGTTCGAACAATTGCCCGTACAAAGTCCGGCGATTCAATTATTTCGACTGGCATAGCAAGGCCGAGAACAATCTCAACGGCGCGGGCAAGCCATGGCTGGGCATGCCCGATTCCCAGCAGCAGGAGACCATCAATGACATTCGCAAAATGGTCTTCAATCCTGAGGTCAGCGTGCGCATGCGCGGCGTGATGGAAAAATGCACCTACTGCGTGCAGCGCATTCACACCACGCAGACCGCCAAGCGCAACGCCGGCGAAGAGCCAAAAGACGGCGACATCGTCACAGCCTGCCAGCAGGCCTGCCCCACAGAGGCAATCGTTTTCGGTGATCTCAACGATCTCAATTCAAAGGTGAGCAAATTGCACGAGAACAAGCGTGCGTATTCGGTGCTCGACGATTTGAACACCAAGCCGCGAACCAAACATCTGGCCAAACTGAGGAATTCCAGCAGCACATGAGTTCGGTACCAATATCTTCGCAGGGCAATCTTCCCGCCGACATCGACAATCGCGGCGAATACCTCAAGGGGCGCGCGCCGCTGATATTGCGTGGAAAGGATTTCACCTCCGTCACCGAAACGGTCGCGACGATTCCTTTCCGCAAGCCGCCGGTCTGGTGGTATGTCGCATTCACGATCTCGGTCGCGCTGCTGCTGCTCATGCTGACGATGATCGGTTACCTCGTCACCACTGGCGTTGGTGTGTGGGGAAACAATCAGCCAGTCGGATGGGCGTTTGATATCGTCAATTTCGTCTTCTGGGTCGGCATCGGACATGCCGGCACGCTTATCAGCGCGATCCTCTTCCTTCTCAGGCAAAACTGGCGGACGAGCATCAACCGCTTCGCAGAGGCGATGACCATTTTCGCGGTCATGTGCGCCGGGATTTTCCCTGCGCTACATGTGGGGCGACCCTGGTTGGCGTATTGGCTTGCGCCAGTGCCAAACCAGATGGGCGTCTGGCCACAATTTCGCTCGCCACTGCTCTGGGACGTTTTTGCAGTCGGTACCTACGCGACGGTTTCGCTTCTGTTTTGGTACATCGGGATGATTCCCGATCTGGCAACGCTACGCGATCGCGCCCCGACACGGCTTCGGCAGATTATCTATGGAGTCTTCGCCCTGGGATGGACCGGTTCGAGCCGGCACTGGCATCGGTTTGAAAAGGCTTATCTGATTCTCGCCGCTTTGGCGACGCCGCTGGTCTTATCGGTGCACAGCGTGGTGTCGTTTGACTTTGCGACGGCCCAGCTGCCCGGCTGGCATACGACGATCTTTCCGCCATACTTTGTCGCCGGCGCCGTGTTCGGTGGATTCGCCATGGTCCTGACGCTGGCGATTCCTGCGCGGCAGCTCTTTGGTCTGCGCGACATCATTTCCCTGCGACATCTGGACAACATGGCCAAGGTGCTGCTCGGCACCGGCTTGATCGTCGGCTATGCGTACACCGTCGAATTCTTCACCGCCTTCTACAGCGGCGTGCACTGGGAGACCTTCGCGTTCACCAATCGCGCCCTGGGGCCCTATCGCTGGGCCTTCGGCCTGATGGTCTTCTGCAATGTCATCGCGCCGCAACTCCTATGGAGCAAAAAGCTCCGGCAGAATCTCTGGGTGCTCTTCTTCGTCGCCATGTGCGTAAACGTCGGCATGTGGTTCGAGCGATTTGTCATCATCGTAATTTCGCTGTCGCGCGATTTTCTACCCTCGAGTTGGGGCCACTACGTGCCGTCGTGGGTCGATCTTTGCATGTTCACGGGAAGCTTCGGATTGTTCTTCACTTTCTTCCTCCTGTTCTGCCGCTATCTGCCGATGGTTGCGATGGCGGAGGTGAAGACCGTCATGCCGCAGGCGCATGCACATCCGGAAAAGCATCCAAAATCAAAGGATTTGCATCGGTTCGACTATCAGCCGGACGAACATCAGGGCGACAGTACCGCGAAAGGAACACGGTTCTAAGCCATGTCAGTGGAAGTGGAAGAACAGGTTGGCGAGCAGCGTGCACCGCGGGAACCGGCGCTGGCGGGAGTCCTCGCGGAATTCAACAACGTCGATGACGTGCTTCAGGCGGCAGAAAACGTGCGCGAGGCCGGATATACACGGTGGGATGTGCACACGCCCTTCCCGGTGCATGGCATGGACCACGCCATGGGCATCCGGCCGACGATCCTGCCGTGGCTGGTGCTTGGAGCGGGGCTGACCGGCATGAGCCTGGGCCTGTGGCTTCAGTGGTATTCCAACGCCCATGACTATCCGATTTTCATCAGCGGCAAGCCATTGATCAGTCTGCCGGCGTGGATTCCGGTAACGTTCGAATTGACGATTCTCTTTTCGGCACTGACTGCGGTGTTTGGCATGCTGTTTTTGAACGGGTTGCCGCGTCTCTACAACCCGCTTTTCCATAGCACGCGATTCCGCCGGGTCACTAATGACCGGATGTTCGTCGTCATCGATGCGGCCGATCCGATTTTCGACCGGGAGAAGACCGAGGAGTTCCTCAAGCAGCAAGGTGCGAGCGCGTTGGAATGGATTCAGGAGTGATGGATGTCTGAGGTTCCGACCAAACTGGGATCGCTGGAAGACCGTGAGCTTCCGCGCCCGCCGTTCCCGTTGATCGGAGTGTTTCTGATCCTTGTAGTCGGCACCTGGATTCCCCTTGTGGTCTTTGCGCGGGCGCGCGTGAACCGCGCGGATGAAACGCGTGTCCACCTGGTTCAGGATATGGATAGTCAGCCCAAATATGGCGCCCAATCCAGCAGCCAGGTCTTCGCCGACCAGCGCTCGATGCGGCTGCCGATACCCGGCACGGTGGCCCGTGGCGAGTTGGAGGAAGACGATCATTACAACCGGGGATACCGGCTCGATGGTGGCAAAGCCGTTTTTTACGATTCGCTGCCGTCACAGGTGACGCTCGATCAGCCGCTGCTCATGCGCGGACAGCAGCGATTCAATATCTATTGTGCCACCTGTCACGGCGCCGACGGATATGGCAATGGGCCGGTCAACGACCGCGCGGTACGCAACAAGCTTTCCTGGGTCACTCCAGCAAACCTGCACAGTGACGCTGTTCGCGCCCGGCCGGATGGGCATCTGTTCAACACGATTACCAATGGCATCCGCAACATGGGTGGCTATGGCGCGCAGATTCCGACCGTCGACCGCTGGGCGATTGTCGCTTTTGTCCGTGCTCTGCAAATCAGCCAGCGCGTCCCTGCGAGTCAGGTGCCGGCGCAGCAGTTGGAAACAATGAAATGAACACGGGCGAAGTCAAAAACGTCGATGGAAAGATGCGTCTGAGTGACGCCGCGATCGTTTCCACGTTCGCGCTGTTTCTAATTAGCGCTGGCAGCCTCATTGGTGCGATTCTATGGGCGCGATTCGCCGAGCCATCATTCCGGCGGTTCTATTTCGCGTACCTGATCAACTTTGGCTTTTTCCTGAGCTTGTCGCTGGGAGCCATTTTCTTCGTGCTGATCCAGCACCTGACACAGGCCGGCTGGAGCGTGGGAATACGGCGAATCGCCGAGGTCATCGCCTGCACGATGCCGATGCTGGCAGTGCTATCAGTCCCGATCCTGATTTCTGTCTTACTTAGGAATGGCGAACTTTATTCATGGTCCGGGTCACACGCTGAATCTGGCGATTTGGAACCGAGCCACAACCAGTGGTACCTGAATGTACCCTTCTTCGTCGTGCGTTTCCTGTTTTATTTTGGTTTCTGGTCCGTGCTGGGCGTGTGGTATTGGAAGCAATCCACCCGCCAGGACCAGAGCAAAGAACCCGGTCCCTCCTCGATCATGCATGGCTCGGCGGCTCCGGCAACACTGGTTTTTGCGCTGACGCTTACCTTCGCCGTGTTTGATCTGTTCATGTCGCTGGACTCGCACTGGTTCAGCACGATGTTCGGTGTCTATTACTTTGCCGGGTGCGCGGTGGCCATTTTTGCGGCGTTGATCCTTGCGGGAGTGCTGCTTCAATCGATGGGTTATGTCCAGCGCACGCTGACGATCGAACATTTTCACGACCTGGGCAAGTTCCTGTTCGCATTCACGTTTTTCTGGGGTTACATCGCGTTCAGTCAGTTTATGTTGATCTGGTATGCCAATATCCCGGAGGAAACCGGCTGGATGGTCCGCCGAGGGACCAGCAGCGCCGAGCCAAATGGATGGACCCCGGTCGCACTGGTCCTGCTTTTCGGACATTTACTGATTCCGTTCGGCGGATTGCTGTCACGACATATTAAGCGGTCCAAACCGCTGCTCGCGTTCTGGGCGGTGTGGCTTCTGATCATGCATTGGATCGACATTTACTGGCTGATCATGCCCGAATTTGATGGCGACGTGCACTTTGGCGTCGTCGAAATTCTGTGTTTCGTCGGCATCGGCGGGATTTTCCTGGCGACGGCATTGTGGATTGCCAGCAAGGCGAGCCTCAGCCCCATCGGCGATCCGCGAGTTCATGAATCGATGGTGTTTGAGAACATCTGATGGACTGGGTTATGGCGTACAAGGATAATTCCAACGCGCAGGTCATCATCACCGTCGGGGCCGTCTCCGGTTTCATGGTGATCGTGCTCGCCATTGGCCTCCAGGCGTGGTTCATGAGCGAGGAGCAGTCCGAGCTTGGCCGCGAGTATTCCAGGCTGGTGCACACGGAACTGGTCGATCTGCGTAAGAAGCAGAGCGAAAACATCAACACCTACCACTGGGTCGACAAGGACAAGAATCTAGCCGCCGTACCGATCGAGCAGGCGATGAAGATGTTGATCGACAATAAAGGAAAACTTCCGAATCCATGAAGACCGCGTGCCTCATCTTCGCACTCATGCTGACGCCATTCGCCCTGGCGGACGATTCCGTGCCTCTCGAACTGCACGATGTCGGCGTGGATGAGCACCTGGGCGCAGGGATCCCATTGGATCTGACTTTCACCAATGAAATCGGTAAGCCGGTCAAACTGCGCGATTGCCTGATGAGCGGCAAACCCACGGTTCTTCAGCTCGGCTATTTCGGCTGCCCGATGCTCTGCGATACAGTTTCGCAAGGCCTGCTGCGCTCGATGCAGGATCTGGCACTGACCATCGGCCAGGATTTTTCGGTCATTTATGTCAGCTTCGATCCGCGCGAAACCAAAGCGGATGCGTATCTTAAGAAAAAAGGATATCTGCAGCAGTATCAGCGGACCGGCGCAGGCGGCGGCTGGCATTTCCTTGTCGGCGAAAAATCCTCAGTCGATGCGCTCACGGCCGCCGTCGGGTTCAAATACAAATGGATTGAATCATCGAAGCAGTTTTCCCATCCTGCGGTGCTGATGGTCCTTTCGCCGGATGGTCGCGTGATGCGCTACCTCTATGGCGTGGAATATCCCAAAGACACTCTGAAACTCTCGCTGGTCGAAGCATCCGAGGGCAAAATCGGCTCGACGCTCGATCGTGTGATGATGTTCTGTTACCGGTATAGCCCCACCGAAGGGCGATACACCCTTGCGGCGATGGGCCTGATGAGGCTCGGTGGGGCTTTAACGGTGCTGGTGCTGGCGGCGGTGCTGATCCGGCAATTCCTCAAGGATCGACGGGAGCATGTAGCGGCATCATGAACAGCATCATCGCTCAATCTCCGCCCAGCTTCTGGATGCCGCCCCAGTCATCGACGGTATCATCCTCCGTTGATGGATTGTTCTATTTCATCTTCTGGATCACGGCGTTCTTCGTAGTCCTGATCGCAATTGGAACAACCGTTTTCGTTATCCGCTATCGTCATCGTCCGGGCCGCGAAAAAGCCGACTTCACACCGGCCCACAGTACCGCGCTGGAGCTCACCTGGACGATGATCCCCACCGTTTTGGTGCTGATGATTTTCTATTTCGGCTTTGAAGACTATCTGCGCATGTCGGTTCTGCCGCCCAATGCATATGAGATTCAGGTGAATGCGCGAATGTGGAGCTGGCAGTTCACATATCCAAATGGCGTCAGCGAAAGCGAGTTGCACGTACCGGTAAACGTTCCGATCCGGCTGATTCTCAGCTCCGAAGACGTGATCCACTCGCTATTCGTGCCTCAATTCCGGGTGAAGAAGGACGTTGTTCCCCAGCGTTTCAACCGCATGTGGTTCCAGGCGACTGAAACCGGGACTTTCGACATCTATTGCGCCGAATATTGCGGCCAGCAGCATTCGCAGATGCGATCGAAAGTGATCGTCCAATCAACGGATGAATTCAATAATTGGCTTGACGAGGCATCGAACTGGGAAAAGAGAATGTCGCCTGTGCAGGCGGGCGAATCATTTCTCAAAACTTTCGCCTGCCTTCAATGCCACACAACAGATGGATCGATGAAAACGGCGCCATCGTTCAGAGACCTCTTTGGCAAGCAGGAGCCGATGACTGATGGCTCGACCGTTACAGTCGATGAGAATTACATCATGGAATCGCTCTACGATCCCGCGGCAAAAGTCGTACGCGGATTCAGCGTGCAAATGAGCAGCTACCGTGGACGGCTGAAGGATCAGGATGTGCGTGCGATCATCGCGTACTTGAAATCGATCAGTAAGACCGGTGGCACGACGTCGACAACGACTGCTCCGACGGGCCGATAGTCTGGAGTTTGAATATGTCCGTAATCCATCCGCCAATCTCAACGGGCCTGCCGCTGGAGCCCCAGCGAGCCGGACCCGACAACTATCTCACCCACGAGAAGGGGTTTCTCTCGTGGATTCTGACGCTCGACCATAAGCGCATCGGCATCATGTATCTCGTGACGATCGCGTTCGGCCTTCTGCTGGGCGGTGTCTTTGCCATGCTACTGCGAACCATGCTCCTGAGCAGCGGCCCCGAGCTGGGCCAGGTCAGCGCCGAGCAGCTCACGCGCATGACTCTTTACAACCATTTCTTCACCCTGCACGGCGCCGTCATGGTCTTCATGTTCGTCATTCCCGGAATCCCGGCGATCATGGGCAATTTCATTCTGCCAATGATGCTGGGTGCAAAAGACGTCGCATTCCCACGCTTGAACCTGCTGAGCTTTCACTTGTTTCTTCTGGGCAGCGTCTTTTTTGTTTATGTGCTGCTCAGTGGCGTCATTCACGCCGCCACGGGTTTGACGCTACCGGGTGGATTTGGCCTGGATACTGGCTGGACCTTTTACGCTCCCTATTCCACCACCAAGAGCGTCAGCGGCGTCGTGCCGGCGGTCCTTGGCGCATTTGTGATGGGGTTTTCATCGATTTTGACCGGTGTGAATTTTGTCGCTTCGATTCACATGCTTCGCCCCAAGGGGATGTACTGGTTCCGCATGCCCCTGTTCCTCTGGGCGCTTTATGCGACGGCGATCATTCAGATTCTCGCGACCCCTGTGCTGGGTATCACTCTGCTGCTGCTCGCGACCGAGGTAATTCTTCGTGTGGGGATTTTCGATCCGGCATTGGGTGGTGATCCGATCCTGATGCAACACTTTTTCTGGTTCTATTCCCATCCCGCCGTCTACATCATGATCCTGCCGGCCATGGGAGTCATCAGCGAGCTGGTCTGCACTTTCAGCCGCAAGCATATTTTTGGTTACAACTTCATCGCCATGTCGTCGGTGGCGATCGCCCTTCTGAGCTTCCTGGTCTGGGGACATCACATGTTCGCGTCGGGCCAGTCCCCTCTGGCGAACGTCATCTTCAGCCTGCTGACGTTCAGCGTGTCGATCCCATCGGCGATCAAGGTCTTCAACTGGCTGGCGACAATGTACAAAGGCTCGATCCGCCTGAATACGCCGATGATTTACGCCATCGGCTTTATCATGCTCTTTACCATTGGCGGATTGACGGGCTTGTTCCTTGGAGCCCTGGCCACCGACATTCACTTCACCGACACCTATTTCATCGTCGCCCACTTTCATTATGTGATGGTCGGCAGCGTCCTGTTCGCGTTTCTGGGCGGCATGTACTACTGGTGGCCGAAGATGACCGGCAAGATGTTTAGCGACCGCTGGGGCATCATTGCTGCCATCTGGGTCTTTATCGGGTTCAATCTGACGTTCTTCCCGCAATTCATCATGGGCTCACACGGCATGCCGCGGCGCTATGCCAGTTACCCTGAGAAGTTTCACGGGTATCACGTTGCTTCGACAATTGGCGCATACATCATGGGTTTGGGCATGCTGGCGGTGGCATTGAACTGGATTCATTCGCTCAAACGCGGCCGACGTGCTCCGGCCAATCCCTGGGGCAGCAATACGCTGGAGTGGCATACCAGTTCTCCGCCGCCATTTGATAACTTCAAGGATCGGCCGCAGGTGACTGACCCGTACGACTTGAATGACTGGGTTTACGACCCCGCCATCGAAGGATGGGTAATCAAGAAATGAGTGAAGCAGCCATCGAACATCACGAGCATCACGATCCGCACCTGGCGCATCATTTCGACACGCCTTCGCAGCAGTACGCGTCGGCCAAGCTGGGAATGTGGGTGTTCCTCGGCACCGAACTGCTCATGTTTGGCGGACTGTTCTGCGCCTATGCGGTTTTCCGCTACAGTCATCCCGACGTTTTCGTCTTCGGTCATGAATGGCTGGACGCGCGACTGGGCGGCATCAACACCCTGGTGTTGATCGCTTCCAGCTTCACGATGGCCCTGGGCGTGCGCTGTGCGCAGCTTGGCCAGCGCAATGCACTGGTCATTTGCCTGATCCTGACGCTGCTCGGCGGCGCGATCTTCATGGTGATCAAGACCGTGGAGTACGAAACGAAATGGAAACACCATTTGTTTCCCGGCAAATACAACGTCTTTAACCCCGAGAACAAATCCGGTGCGGAAAAACCTGAGAAGGCCGAGCATGGCGAATCGGCGGTGGTCCCTGTATTCGCGCCGGCAACCCGGCCCGTTCAACTTGGATACGTCGATCCGCTGGCCGGCACCGCCGATGAGCCGCGCGTGAAAGCACCGACAACAACATTCGCAGGACTCAGCCCGCGCCAGTCGATTGGCGAGCAGGAATTGACCTACAGCGAGCTTGATCCGCTGGATCGTTCGCGCGTCAGTACGTTCTTCAGCGTCTATTTCTGCATGACCGGTTTGCACGGGCTGCACGTGCTGATTGGCATGGGGCTGATCACCTGGATCCTGGTTCGCGGTGCGAAGAATGAGTTTGGGCCAAAGTATTTCACGCCGGTCGATCTGGTTGGGCTCTACTGGCACCTTGTCGATTTGATTTGGATTTTTCTTTTCCCGCTTCTGTATTTGATTCACTAGAACGGACTGGTCATGGAAGCTCACGAACACGCTGACGATATGGTCGCCCATCCCGTTTCGCTGGGAATTCTTATTTCGACGTTCCTGGCACTGATCCTTCTCACGGGCATCACCTTCGCCGCGACATGGGTGGACCTGGGGCCGTTCAATATCTGGCTCGCCCTGCTGATTGCCGTGGTGAAGGGAAGCCTGGTGGCGCTCTACTTCATGCATCTGCGCTGGGACAGCCCGTTCAATGCAATCGTGCTCATCGGAGCATTGTTCTTTGTCGCGTTGTTTATTGGGATCGCCGTGCTGGACAGCAAGGAATACAAGATCAACTATCAACCCCCGACCCGCGCCGGGGCAACGCAGTGATCAGGCCGCCAGTTGCGCCGAATGCATCTCGCAGGCGTCGCTCAGCAGTTCGCCCGCGCTCGTCGTGGTGAGGTTTAATTCGGCAATACCGTGAACGATCGACAGCGGCCGGGGCTTGCCCTCATCGGTGAATTTTTCGCGCGATAATAGCTTTTCCAGCCGGTCCACAAAATCAATCGCATCGGCCGAGCTTCGATCGGGCACCACAATGACAAATCGACCTGTATCCGTGCGGAACAATTCTGCTTCGGTGCCGACGTGCGTTTCGAGGAACGACGCCAGGTGCTTGACCAGGCCATCGCCCGGTTTGGTCACCTGATCCAGTTCCGGAATCACCAGTTCAATGCACGTCAGAGGCGTATGCCGCTGGCGGGCGAATGCGATCTGCGTCGACAAGCGCTCCAGCAGATGCGTCCGATTGGGCAACCCAGTCACCGGATCGACATGCAGGCGCGGCGATTGATTATCTCGCTCAGGCGCGGTGCGCATCGCTGGCGGCTCGTTGATGACTGCGGTGCTGGGGAATCCCTCCACGCGACGGATCAATCCCACCAGCTGTCTCATCTGCGAGCCTATTGATTCCACATCTTCGACGTGCTTGATCGCTTCCTCTGCGCGACCAGCGGCCGCCGTGATGTCCGGGAATCCATATCCACCCGCCGCGCCTTTGATCTGATGGACCGCCCGGCCCAGGCTGGCCAGGTCGTGTTCCGCCAGCAGGCGTTGCATTTCCTCAATGCGCTCCGGAAGACGCGTCACAAACCGATCCAGCACACTTTTGAGCTTGTCGTTGCCGGCCAGGCTGCTGCGCAGAGCCGGTTCGTTCGATGCCTGCTGCTCGATCGGCGCCGGTTGCGCCGAATCGGCTGGAGGCGCTTCGCCCGCGGCCAGGAACCGTCCCAGGATCGACATGAAATGATCCATTCGGATGGGCTTGGCGACGTAATCATCGCAACCGGCCGCAATGCACCGTGAGCGATCGTCGGCCATCGCATTGGCGGTCAGGGCAACGATCGGCTTGGTATATTTCAACTCACGCAGCTTCCTGGTAGCGCTATAACCATCCAGTTCGGGCATCTGCATATCCATGAGGATCAGATCGAAATTGGCGCAGGACGCCAGCTCCACCGCCGCCTTGCCGTTGGTCGCCAGCGTTACCTCGATGCCGACGTTACGCAGCATCAAGCTGATAAGCTGTTGATTGTCCTCGCCATCCTCGGCTAGCAGCACGCGGCCTTTGAATGACTGTGCCAACAGCGCCGAAGGCGGCGGCGGACTGCTCAGGTCAGCTTCATCCAGCGATGGAAGCATGCGCACGCCGCCAAGCTGACCGGAATCAACCCACACTGCAAAGCAGGTCCCATCGCCCGGCTTGGATTGAACCGTAATGTCTCCACCCAGCAGTTGCGCCAGACGGCGGCTGATGACCAGGCCCAGCCCGGTGCCGCCATACTTTCGCGTGGTTGATTCATCGGCCTGCGTGAAGGGCCGGAAGAGCCGGTCAATCTGGATTGGCGACATGCCGATGCCGGTATCCATCACGTCGATGTGCAGCGTGCTGCTGATCAATCGATCGTGGCACGACACCCGCAGATACACGCCTCCGTTGCTGGTGAATTTCACCGCATTGCCGATCAGGTTGACCAGAATCTGTTTGAGTCGCAGCGGATCGGTCTGGATTTCCTTGGGCACCGGGCCATCGATGACGACCTTGTAGTTCAACCCTTTTTGAATTGCCTTCACGCGCGTCAGCGCCACCACATCGGCCAGCAGATGGCGCAAGTCGCAACGAACGCGTTCGACCGCGTATTTGTTGGCCTCGATCTTGGAGATGTCCAGCACGTCGTTGAGCAGGCTGAGCAGGTGCTCGCCGTTTCGACGAATGACCTGCACACAGCGGGCACGCTCTTCGACTGCCTGGCTTGGATCAAGCAGAAGATCCGCATACCCCAGAATCGCGGTCATCGGTGTGCGAATTTCGTGGCTCATGTTGGCCAGGAAGGCGCTCTTGGCTTGATTGGCCGTGTCGGCGGCGTGCTTGGCGTGATCGGCCGATTGCTCGGCATGCTTGCGGGCGGTGATATCCTCATGCGCCACGACGACGCGCATCGAGTTGTTGCCTGGGAACTTGGTGACCCGGCAGAGATACCACTTCTTTTGTTCGCCGCCGGTACCCGGATATTCGACGTGGGCATCACCGCGCTGGCCCGTTGCGACGGCCCGAATTCCTTCCGCGATTTCGCTGGCGCCTTTCTTGCCGCCGCCGGTCATCGTGTCGCAAAGCACGAGATAGTTCACACCCACTGCCGCACGGGGAATGGCGGCATTATCTTCAGCGTTGGCCTCCCGCCATGGTTTGTTTACAGAAAGTATCACGCCCGCGCTGTCGAGAATCGCAATCTGTCCCCATAGCGCATCGACCGTCGATCGCGCGAACCATTCCGAGTCGCGCAGGCCCAGCGTTGAAAGATGCTGCTTGCGCAGCTTGCGGCGAAGACCGGCGTATAGCGCGATGGAGAAAAAGACCTGGATGATGATCACGCCGATATGCAACGATAGAGGATCGCTCAGCCAGCTTGTGACCTGCGGAGCATATTGCGCGAAGTAATCGTCCGGATTGGCGCGCGCAATCGATGCCGGCGCCAGGAGTGCAATCGCAAGCGCACTTCCGGCGACCCGGAGATTTCGGCCCAGACTCATGCCGAGCTTTCTCTGCATCGACACTTCCCTGCAATCCACGGCGGCGGAATACTGCTATAAGTCATTTCGACCACGGGGACTAGGTGGTTAACTGACGCAACAAAGCGTCTGATAAAGATTGAGCCGCTCGCCTCCGGCAGGGGCTATTCGCACTGTTGATTGGGGAGAATCCCGATTCCCCTTCCATAGCCACAGGCACTATTTATGGCGGTGACAAGGATAGGTCATGTCTCGTGCTCAGGTTCCCATTTCGGCTGATCCTCATCCCGCACCTGGTTTGTGGGGTGCGCTGAAGGAGACATACTTTGAATTCGCCCAGGACGACGTAATGACACAGTCAGCCGCGATCGCGTACTACTCAGGCCTGGCAATCGCACCGCTGCTGACGCTGGTCGTGTGGATCAGCCAGGTATTCTTCGGTGATGAAGCAAAAACGAAAATCGCCAGCGCGTTCGAGCAAGTGATCGGCGCCCAGGCGGCAGTTCCAATAAGGGAACTGCTCGATCCCGCGTCCAGCCGGGCTCCGCACGCCCTGAATGTCGCCGGTGTCATCAGTACCGTGCTGCTGATCTTTTCTGCCGCCAGCGTCTTTGGACAACTGCAGGCGGCGCTCAATCAGATCTGGGACGTCAAGGCCAAACCGAAAAACAATATCCTTGGTTTCATTAACAAGCGTCTGCTTTCCCTGGGAATGCTGCTGAGCCTGTTCTTTCTGCTGATGGTATCGCTGGTGCTCAGCGCATTCTTACAGAACCTGCTGGGTCATACCGGGGATGAAAGGGCGCTGATTTGGATTACTGTAAACAATCTCGTTTCATTAGCCTTGTTTTCGATGCTGTTTGCCGGTCTCTATAAATATGTTCCGGATGCAACGATTAACTCGCGCAGCGCCTGGGCGGGTGCGATCGTCTCAGCGCTGCTGTTCATGGCTGGTAAAGCGCTACTGGGCTACTACCTCGGGCGGGGAAGCTATCAAACCAGTTACGGCGGCGCGGTCGGGTCGTTTGTCGCTCTGCTGGTGTGGGTTTACTATTCGTCCATTACCGTGCTGAGCGGAGCCGAAGTGGCCGAAGTTTATGCCCGTCGCCACGGCCACGCCGTCGAACCAAGCGATCACGCGGTGCGTGTCGTACGGCAGGAACAGGAAGAATGTCGATAATTTTCTAGCACTGACAGTTTCATTTTCCGACCATCATCCCTTTTCGATAAATTTTGGTGTTGTGCGATTGCCCGTGACGACCGCAATGCCGCGAAATCCGTCCGTGAAATACGGGTCGCCCGTCAGATTGTGCCGCGGCGAAGTTTTGTCGCATTCACCGACTCCGCCGACGTATCCAACCTGCTCCAGCCGTTCGGCTTCCAACAGATCCTCAAGCACATAGTCGCGCGATTCATCGACATCGGGGTCGATCCGGTGCGTGGTGAGGTTCCAGGTCTTTAACGTGAAACGCACACCAATATCTCGACTCACCTGGCCGACCCAGACCGGCTTACCCCGGTAGCCCAGATCGGTCATCCACAGCCGCAGGTGCAGACGCTCATTGATCGATTCGCGAATGCGCTGCAGGGCAAAATCATGACTGCGCCCAAAGAGGTAAAGCGGGCTCACCGGTGAATAGCGATATTCGGTCCCCACCAGGAACGCGCGAAAGGTCTTCCAGCAGGTGGCCAGTGTGATCGTCTCGGTCTGGTCCCAGCGGGCGCCAAAGGCACTGATGACGGTCGTGAATTCACCAATCACCACAAGATTCGCCGGATCGCCCTCGCGACGGCCGTCAGCACCGGTGACGGCGCGGGGCATGGCTCGCAGTCGCTCGCGCAGCTCGGGTAGATCGCATTCGACAAGCTTCTCCGGCGTATGCGAATCGATCAACTGCTTGCGATGGTAATCCGCATCGATCCCGGCCACGGTGAAGTTGAAATCGAATTCGATCATCCCCTCGCGGCGGAGCAATCGCACGTGAACGATTTTGCTGCCCACGTCCATGGGCGTGAAGACAAACCCTTCGGACTGTTTTCCCGGCTCGATGGGACGAAGATGAAACGCCTTGTCCCGGAAAAACTCGTCGATTTTCCGATTCGCCCGCCAGGCGCTGATCAATTTCAGGGGGACAAACAGAAGCAGCGGCAGGGAAAGCAGTCCGAGCATGCCAAATCCGAGAAGCCGCTTGGCAAACGAATAATGATTGACCGCGGCGGCCTCGTGCGGAGAGTAGTAATTGGGATCGATGCTGACCAGGTGCAATCGGCAAATCGAATCGGACCGGTTGACGATGCGCAGCCAGATAGGCTGAACGCCGCGACGCCCCATCGGGACACCAAAGTACTTGTGGCTCTGGGCCGAATCGAGCACGGCGGCGGTGACTTCCAGGCCTTCTTTCTCCTGCGTCTGCGCACCCTGAAGGATATCCTTTTCGTCGGGATTGGGTGAATAAATAACGATTAACTTGCGGGTGAGCGACGACTTCTCCAGCATGCCCCAGAATCCCATCGTGGCTCCATCCTATGAAACAATGTGCCGCATTGTGGAATGCCATTGCATGTTAATCTTCCGCGCCCGTCAATGCCTCTTACCCCTCCCCTCTCCCTCGGAGTACAGGGGAGAGGGAGTTAAGGGAATTATTTCACCTGTCAGGGACACGGTAGAATTGGAGAAGCTGTACCGATTGCACGTAGCAAAACCGACGATGATTGAATTGAAATTCGACCCGCCCGCCGGGCGTCACTATCGTTAACCTAAGTATTGTAACTTTCAGACTTTGGCCGCGTTTTGAATTGGTTGGCGGGGAGCCTATGTTGATTGTCTGGGACCTTCTTGAGAACCGCTGGCTCTTCAGCGCGGCCTTTGATTTGATCGGGCTCACCGCCCTGCGCAAAGATCCCGCGTTTACATCGATCGACGGCAGCGGTGTCTCCGTTGCGGTCCTGGACACCGGACTCGACACCACGCACCCCCTCATCGCGCCGAATTACTTGGCAGGTTACGATGCCCTTACCGGCGGAAGCAAGCCGACGGTGATGAATCCCCACGGCACGCACGTGGCCGGCATCATCGGATCAATTCCCGATTCCTCACGGGGGTATGAGGGTGGCGTCGCGCCCAAGGTCGGGCTCATCGGCATCAACGTTTTTCAAAAGGATTCCAGCGGTGATGTCAGCGCCACCAATCGGAGCATCGAGGCCGGCCTCCAGTGGGTACTCGATCATCGCGCTCAATATCACATCGTGGCTGTAAACATGTCGCTGGGCGAGGGAGTTTTTACATCGCCCGACCAGGTGGCCGGCGATGTCTACGTCGATGAAATTCAGCGCCTTGAAAATGCGGGCGTGACAATCGTTTCAGCCGCGGGGAATTCGTACGGCATCATCACCGATCCCAGCTCAGGCCGGCAGGTCAATGTGGAATTTCCCAACAGCGGTTCACCGGGAATCGTCAGCACGCTGGATGTCGGGGCGGTGTGGGACAGCAATCAGGGAGACCATTTTCTCTGGGGCAGCGGTAGTGTCGATGTGACAACCGGAGCAGATCGGGTAACCAGCTTCAGCCAGCGTCCTCCGCCGGGCGTGGGAAACTCAATCTTTGCTCCTGGCGCGATTATCACCAGCACCTGGCCGGGAAATCAGCTCCAGGCCGAACAGGGAACCAGCCAGGCTTCGCCAATGGTGGCTGGTGCGGTGGCGCTGGTTCAAGATGCGGCACAAACCTTCGGCGGTCGGCTGCTTTCCGTCGCTGAAGTGCGATCGATCATCCAATCGACCGGCGATTCGATCGTCGATGGCGATGATGAGGATGACGCCGTCTTCATCGACTCTAACGGCAACGGCAAGGTCGATTCCGGCGAGCTGCACAGCATGACCGACACAGGTCTCACCTACGCGCGAATAAACGTCTATCGCGCCGTGCAGGCCGTGAAAACGATGTTCAGCAATGGCGCTGATCCAAACGGCGTGCTGGCCGGCGCTGTGATCGGCCCGGCGCTGGATGGCAGTGCCGCTTCCTCACTCACCGGAACGATCGGCAGCGATGGTTCAAAAAACGTCGGCGCCAAGGACGTCGATTTGTATCGCTTCACCGTTACGGCGGGCGGACAGGTCACGATCACGCTCGGGACGAATTCCGCCAGCCCGAAGAATTTCAACACCTATCTGCGCATTTTCGATTCAGGCGGAAACCAGATCGCCGCGGATGATGACTCGGCAGGTAGTGGATTCTCGCAGGTGACGATGACCCTCGCTGCCGGCACGTATTACGCCGGCGTGAGCGGCGCTCCCAACACCAATTACAATCCCTCGACCAACTCCGGCACGGTTAATGGCGCGACGGGGAATTTCCAGATCACATTCAACCTGGTTGGCATCGATCCCAACGGCACCATCGCCGGCGCGGTGAACGTGAACCTGAGCGATCCCTCGCAGGGCCCGCAGATTTTCAATGGATTGATCGGCCAGGATTTTGGACAGCCCGTGGGCACCAATGACGTCGATTTCTTCAAAATCGTAGCACCGGATAACGGCAAATTGATGTTCGACGTCGATACGCCCTTCGCAACGCAATTCGTCGATTCGTACCTGCGCGTGTTTGATGCCAACGGACAGTTGCTGGGCTCAAGTGACGATTCGGTGTCGGCCGATGCGGAAGGATCCCCGACGGAACTGACCGACGGGACGTTTGATTACGACGCCGATACACAAACGGCCATAGGGCATGCCACGGACAGCTTCGTTTCCGGCGATGTGCAGCGCGGGCAGGTCTATTATGTCGGCGTTTCCGATACAGCCAATCGCAATTACGATCCCAATTCGCTTTCCGGCCGATCCAGTGCAGGTCCGGGCGGGTTTTATAATGTTTCCGTCACATTCGTGAATAACGACCTCAATGGCGACATTCCCCATGCCGTTGCCCTTCCCACCTCGTCCGGCACGGTGAGCGGCACGATTGGCAAAGACGGCTCCCAGGATGTGGGCGATCACGACGTCGATTTGTTTTCGGTCACGCCGGTGTCGGATGGATTGCTGGAGATTGACGTCAATTCGTATTCCATCACCGGCAACAACGATCCGGTGAACAGCGTACTGCGCGTGTTCGATTCCACTGGAAAACTCCTGGCCAGTGATGACGACACCAATGGGCCTGATCCGTTCCTGCGGATTTCGGTCAAAGCCGGGCAGACCTGTTACTTTGGTCTCTCGGGTTTTGGAAACGGCAGCTACGACCCCGGCGTGCTGGGCAGCGGCTCGCCGGGCGATATAGGCGATTATCAGTTCAGCACCAAACTGCTCTCGACCAGCAAGGTCAGCACACTCTGGGATGACAAAATCGGATCATCGGCGATGAAGACGCTCAAGCTCGGCTCGCAGCTCAACGCGTCGCTGGGAATGGACAACGGCGGACTGGTGCGCGGGACCAGGGATGTGGATTTGTATAAATTCGTCGCGCCGGCCAGCGGATTGATCGAAGCGCGGGCGCGAACGCAGACGGCCTTCGGCGCTGATACGGTGCTCCGCGCGTTTGATTCCAGTGGCAAGGAACTGACACACAACGATAATTCATCGTCGAACACCGTGGACAGCCGGATTCAGTTCAGCGTCACCAGGGGCAAAACGTATTACGTCGGCGTGAGCGGAGCGGGCAAATCGCCTTTGGCGTATCTACCGGCCAAGGGCACTGGCGCCACTACGGGAAGCACTGGGGATTATGTCATCGCGTTGGATGGGGAATTCGCCTCAGTCAAATCCGGCGTGCTTACCGTGACTGGCACCAGCAACGCCGATCGAATCTCGGTCAGCAAATCGGGCAAGAATTATCACGTCAAGCGCAATGGTTCGGTGCTTAGTGTCGCGACCAACGGGATTAAATCGCTGCTGATCCAGGGTAATGGCGGCAATGACACAATCGCCATCGGATCGGGTGTCGTGGCCGCGTCGATTGACGGTGGCTCAGGCAACGACACCCTCAAGGGCGGCAATGGAAACGACACAATCACCGGCGGCTCAGGAAAAGACGCGCTCTACGGCAACGGAGGCAACGACAAATTCCTCGCCCGCGACAGTACGCGCGACTTGCTCTACGGCGGCGATGGTAAAGACACCGCTCAGGTCGACAGCAGCGATTCTCAAAACAGTATTGCATCCCTGCTGGCCTGACCCAGCAGCCTTGGGCATTACTTGGCCTTCAAGTACGTGTCCATGAAGGTCAGCCAGGCGGCCGGGTCTTGCGAACCGTGCCCACCCTGGACCATGGTGTAGGAAAGTTCATGACCAACCATGACGCCCGTGCCGGGGGTCGGACCGGTGCCGGGGAATTTGTCGTTGTCCAGCCCCTGCTTGCCAAGCAGTTTGAAAACCGGCGTGGCGGCAACGGCTGCACAGAACTCGCCGTACGGATCGGACCAGCCATCGGTGCTGGCGGTGGACAGCAAAATGGGACGAGGCGCCATCAGGGCCACCAGGCAGTGCGTATCAACCGGCGATGTCCCTGGGTCCTTGGCATATTTGGCGTAGTTGGTGGCAAACTGATACGGATAGCGAGTCGGCTCAACCAGGTGCGCGATCGTCTCACCGTAATTGCGCCGCGCCAGGGCTGCACCACCTTCACCGCCGCAGCAGGCGATCACCAGCGCGATACGCTGATCATTGGCTCCCGCCCAGGTGACGGTCTTGCCCAGGCGCGAAGTTCCAGTGATGGCGATGCGCTTGGCATCGACGGATGGATCGGTTTCGTAGTAATCCATCACTCGGCTAATGCCCCACGCCCATGATGCGATCGTGCCCCACTCGTCGTCGGCCGGATAAGTCTGCCCCGGCGCCAGCGCGAGTTTGCGGGCGATATTGACGTTCTTGGTATCGCCGCGACCGGATGTATCGGTTTCAATGCTGGTGTAATTGATCGTCGCATAGCCGTAACCACGGGAGATCATCATCGCTGGATTGACATTAGCGTTGGGGCCCGCCGGAGCGCGACCGGCTCGCGCCGCCTGCGCGGTTGCAGGACCACTGGCCGGCCCGCGCCGTGCACCACCTCCAGCAAAGTTAAAGCTGATTGCCGTCAGCACCGGCACGGGGCCTTTTGCATCGGATGGCGTGTAAAGCGTTACACTGATCGCCGGTGCATCGGCGCCGCCCATGTGACCCGCGAGGGTCTTCATGATCGCCTTGCCTTCCAGCGCGTTCTTATCTGTGCTGACCACTTCCCATTTAATCTTGGGCGCTGTCGCGGGAATCTTGCCGTAGTACTGGGTCTCGAAAAACTTGAGCAGTTCGGGACGCCGCACGTCGAACCAGGTCTTGGCATCGGTCACGGGCTTGCCATCAAACGTCTTGAGCACATCCGGGAGGGGAGCGGTGTAGCTCTCAGCCTTGGCCTCGGTGTAATTCACAGGTATGCCGGCGATATTACCATCGGCCGCGTCTGGAATCTGACCAGATGCACGTTGCGACAATGTGGTCAGACTAAGCAACGCACACAGTGAAACGGCGAATGATTTGTTCATGGGGAGGGTCCTTTCGGTATTTCAATATAGCGAGATGACGGCAGAGTGTTGAGAAATGGTGATTTTCGCAATACGCAAAAGAAAACCCCGCCACAAACGGCGGGGTTAAAGATCGAGGGAAAGCGGAGGGACAGCGTTCAGGTCGAACGACGGCGGATGGTCAGCAGGGCAGCACATCCCAGCAGACCCAGCGAGCCGGGCTCGGGAATATTGGGCAGCGGTGCAAATGCATCAACCGTGGCAACCGATCCATTGATGACCGACGCGGTGCTGAGGATAAATTGATTTATAGGCGCATCGGTTTGAACAACCATGAGGGCACTGGCGCCGCCTGGAACAATGACACCCGCGCCGAGGGGCGCGCCCACATAGCTGAATCCCACGACCGATGAATTTGCCGTTCGATTCATCAGCGACGGTGCTACCGCCGCGGTAGGAACCTGGTAGCTTACATCGGTCTGGAAACCAGTGAAGCTCGACACGGTGATACGTTCGATCGGATCAGGACTCAGGGCATTGTTGGTCAAGGCATAGGTGAAAGTGAGAAAGCCTGGACCAAACGGATTGCCTGGATCGTTGGCGATAACCTGTGAAGTCAGTGTTCCGCTGAAGGTCGGCGCGACCATAGGGACCGGGCCAGAGTTTGCGATCAGCACGCCACCCAGAGGGTCGGCTTCGCCCGCGGCCACCGCAGTCTGACCCGCAGCAAGTGGCGCAGCATTCACCCGCGAATTGAGCCCAATACAAATTAAAGCAAGGAGCGCGCCAAAGAACATGGCGCGTGCCTTCCCATAGGCCACGTTACGCATTTTTCCCTCTTTCCTGCCCTAGTCCGATACCGAGAGAGGACTAAGGCTCAGGAGAAATATACTCAACCAAGTGTATGTGTTCAACTAAGAAACCTTAAGTTTTCCGAATGATTTACACTTGGCTACAGAGTTCCACTGACTCCAACAACGGGAAACCCTTAATCTGGGTATTTTATTCCTCCAAATCGAAGTTTTCGCGCTGCTTACCGAATTCCTACCTTACAGAACTCGAAATCACGCTCACGGGACCCAAAAGACCGGAGGGAGGCGGGCCACCTGCTCCACCACGACCAAACCCACGCCCACCGCGGGCATTGCCCGAGAGGATTCGCTTGTCATCAGGCCCAGCGGCGTCGCCGGCAATCCGGTTGGTCCATTCGTTGGTCACCTTGATTTCGAGCTGATTGGCGCCGGGCTTGAGGGCATCGGTCACATCCAGCTTGTATGGCGGCTTCCATAGCGTAGCGACCGACTTGCCATTTACGACCACCTCAGCCAGGTCGCGAACGCTGCCCAGATCCAGTAGCACGCGAGTGCCCTGCTTCATCCAATCCTGCGGAACGTTGAGCGACTTGGTGTAAGTCGCGGTTCCGGAGAAATACTTCACTCCCGCATCCGCATTGGCAGTCCAGGAAGCAAGCTCGGGAAGCTGAATCTTGTCCGGTGCGCCCCACTTGGGTGGGAAGCTCACATCCCACGGCCCGGCAATAGTTGCAACCGTCGTGTTGACCGGGTGCGGCAAAGTGCGGTTCGTGGCGTCGGTCTTGTGACGGAAGACCACAAAGACCGCTTCACGCTCATCCAGATGCATGGGTACGGTTGTCAGGCCATTAGCGATGCTGTACTCCGCGGGCTCAACTTTGCCGGTATCGGCATGGAACAGCTCCGCTTCTTTGCCCGCTACACGGAAACGCGCCTGCACGTCGCATGGCCGATCGCTTCGATTGGCGAGGAAGTAAATATCCGCATCGCCATCGCGGCGATGAATCCACACGAAATTGGAATCGAGCGAGTTGCTGGCAATCTCCAGATCCTTGGGCAGCTTGATCGAAGCACTGACGAATTCCGGCGCGAGCTGCCCGGTAATCGGGTTGACCTTCTGTGGAGTCACAAGGCCAACGACCTGATCAAGGGGAAGTCCCCAGGTGACCAGGCCCTTGCCGAAATAGCGGCGGTTTCGCTGCGCGCCGTCCAGATCGCCCCAGATTTCATTGGCGAGTTGCTCGACTTGTTCATCGGCCTTGAGATAGCCACCTTGCAGGCTCGGTGACATGACTGGCCTGGGGCCGACGAGCGTTACGCCGCCCATGACCAGTTCCTTGATCTTACGGAGCAGTTCGGGCCGAATGCGATCAAGCTCGGGTAGCACAAGGATGCGATAACTCATCCCATCGGGAAGAACCATCCGTCCATCGGCGCTGACCGAAGCACGATTGAGCAGCACATCGGCGTTGATCGTGTCATAGTCGTAACCCGCCAGTGGGGCTGGCTGAAGACCCGCGCCCCAGAACGGCTGGCTCGACGGTGGGCCTTCCTTGAGCAGATAGGCAAAGTCGGCCACGAACAGACCCTGCTGGAGCATGTACTGCGTGCGCGACATGTAATCCAGGAACGGCTTGGCCTGCTCGGCCCAGGTGATGTTGCGGTTGAAATGCGTGCCCACCATGGTGTTGCCCGGCTTGGTGTCCAGTGGCTGCTGGGAGGATGAATGGAACATCATCCGGTTCACACCCTGGGCAAACCAGTAATCGGCCAGGTTCTTGTAGGTCGCCGGAGCGTCGTATCCCCCGCCGGTGAACGATTCGGTACCCACATACTTCTTGCCATACACATGCGCCGCTGATGCGGCCATGCGGATGTCCACGTAATATTCGGGCGCCGGATGCATCCGGCCGAGCCAGAACTCGCCCATCGGAATGTCCACCATGCTCTTGGTTAAGAGCGTGTCTTCGATGATCTCCATCGACACGCCCGGCGCTTCGCTATACAGGCCCATGCCGTACTGATGGAGCAGCTTATCCATCGTGCCGTAATGCGCCTCGGCCAGCAGATCGGCGATGGTCCGGCGGAAATCCCACAGGAATCGGTCGCTTGCATCGGAGCTGCCAACCACCCGACCCGAGAGCACGGGCAAATAGGGTGTCGGATCGTAGCCGCGGCGGGTTTTGAACTGCTGGATCATGTCATCCGTCCAGTTCATCATGCCCGCTTCCCAGCTATCCATGACCATGTATTTCAGTCCTTTGCCGACCAGATCACCCAAATGCTCCTTGATTGGGTCCATGTATCCGTGGAAATAGGCTTCGACATGCTTGGCGTTGAGTTTGTCCACTTCCAGGCCCTGGCCCGCGCCGGTGCCGGCACGATTCATGTTGCCGACCAGCGAATAGCCCATGCGAAGAACGGTCCACTTGCCCGCCGGAACATCCCAGTTGAGCGTGCCATCGGGCTGCAACTTCGAGGTCAAATCGACGACCTGATCCGTCGGGATCGAAGATTCAGCTGGGATTGCAGGCGTCGGAGCGACTTCATAGTCGTAAAAGAGATTGAAGCCAGCTTTTTCCTCCCATAAATCAACCCGCGCGCTTGTGTGCACGATGAACTCGGCCAGCCCATACGCGTTGGCCGCCTGAGGTTCGGTTTGATAGATCGCCGCATCGGGGCCGGGCCCTGCCCCGGTCATGCGAACGCGAATGAACTTCGCCTGGGTTTGTGGGAATGCATAGGTCTTGAGCGATCCGGCGCGATATTGGACCGGGCCTGGCAGTCCGGCGATCGAGCGGAAACTGGCGCCATCGTCGCTGACTTCGATTGCCCCGAACGGGATGCCTCGACCACCACCGCCACCGATGAGCGTGATTGCACGGAATTTGATCGGCTGGGGAAACTCATATTGAATCCAGGCGGTGCCATCGGCTCCTGCCGGAACACTGGCGGCGGTGCTCATGTTGTCATCGGTGAGCGCAGCCAGATCGACCTCGCCGCTACTGGCAGTTGCCTTGGGGTGCAGCTCCTCCATGGATAATTCTTCCGATGGAGTTCGAAATGCGATCACGGCACTGTCGCGGTAGAAGTTAGGAGCGGTCGGACCACGTCCGCCACCACCGCGACGCGCACCCGCGGGAGCGGTTGCCGGCGCATTGCCATCGGCTGCAAGTCCACGACCGCGCCTACCGGCCGCCGGAGCGGTTGCCGGACCCGCACCGCCACCCGCAAATGCGAATGCCCCGCCGCCACCGCCGCGTCCTGTATTTCCGCCGCGAATCCCACCAAAGTTGCCGGGATTTGAGGGCGGATCGGTCAGCTTCCCGCTAAACTTCGTTGGCCCCTGTAGATTCGTCTCGCTCCAGACCAGTTTCTTCTCCGCCTGCTCGGGCTTGACCCATGGCCCGCCGGTCAGGCTCCAGCCGGAGGAGCTGAAGATCGCCATTTCCAACCCAAGTCGATCCGATTCCGCCGCTGCATGCTTGATGGCGTTGAACCAGTCATCGCGGAAGAAGGCGATTGGATTCTCGATGGTCTGGCCGCCGTTCTGTCCGATGTCAGCCGCCTGCGCCCCGCCGATGCCGACGCGCTTCATCCATTCCAGGTCCTTGGTGATGCCGTCGAGCGTGACGTTGCCCGCCGTCCAGTGCCACCAGACGCGCGGCTTGGCCTCATCCGGCGGCGTCTTAAAGCCCTGTTCGAGTGAATCGGTTTGAGCCCGCACCGAAGCGGAGAGACCTAATAAGGCCGCAATAGTTCCCGACAGGAAGATCTTGGATAGGTTCATGATTCAGATGGTACCAGTTTCCGCGCCATTTGTTGCATGCGGCGGAAGCAGTCGCCATCTGTGTGGATGGTAGCTCTTCGATCAGCTTTGCACGCGACGGTTTGCCCGTCGCATTGTCATTCCCAAAGCAAAAATACCGACCAACCCGCTCATCGCCGGCTCGGGTATTGCGACAGCGATGTACTGACCAGTCACACCGGTAATGAATGATTCGCTGATCGGTTCTCCAGTGATGCCGTTATATTTCGCTACACTGTCGTAGCGTGACAGGTAAAAATCACCATTTGCATCCATCGCAACGCTATGCACGATGGCCGTTGAAACGATATTGGGCCGGATGAGAGTGCCGGCTGCAACATCATATTCGGCCAGCCCAGATGAGAAGTACGCACTTACCACAAACAGGCCGCCCTTGCCATCCAGCGCCACGCCCATCGGATTGCCAAAGCCCGTGATGAAATCGGCGTTCGATTCGGCCCCGGGCTCGGTGGCTACTTTCAAGACTCGGCTGCGATTATAGTCGGTGACAAACAGATGCCCGTTTCCATCCGCCGCCAGACCAAACGGCTTGATCATGCTGGAGAAATGCGAATTGATGGCCGACCCACTGACAGCGCTGTAGCGGCCGATGGTGCCGCTGAAATCCGATACATACATGCCGCCAACACCGTCCAGTGCGATCGCTTCGGGCTGGTTGCCGAGCCCGAAAACCAGATTCGCATTAATCAGCGCTCCGCTGTTGGCATCGTACTCACTCACGCGCCCAGCGCCGGCGGCATTGCGATTTAGGACAAACAGATGCCCTTGCTGATCCAATGCGACGCCAGCGGGAAAGCTCAGACCGGAAATAAAGGATGCATCGATGGCAGCGCCGGTGCTGGAGTCGTATTTGCCAACGGTACCAGTTCCATAATTGGAAACATAAACCTGCGCGTGCGAAACCGCGGCAGACTGCAACACCACCGCAAGAACCAAGGGAATATACAATAGAACTCGCATGCGTCACCCACAGACAGGCTAGCTCGATTATCTCACTTGTAGAATCAAAGTCAACATGAATCAACGAACAACGCTGCGGCTCGGGATTCATTGTCGCATGGCACACTAAAGACTGATCTCTGCTCGAAAGGACGTATCCCCATCAATCGGCTTAAGGGTGAATCCGGCCTTGTGGCAGACGCGCTGCATCTGCGTATTCTCTGCGAGAATTTCGCCGACTACGCGCCGGACTTTCTCGTCTCTGGCCAGCTTCAGCAGGGCATCAAGCAGAAGCGTTCCGACCCCCTGGTTCTGCCAGCGATCGCTGACAAGAAGCGAAAACTCCGCGTCGCTGGTGCCGTGAATCTTGCCCAATCGGCCCACGCCCATGATTTCAGGATGATTGGTTTTGGGATCGTTAATCTCTGCCACCAGCGCGATCTGGCGGTCATAGTCGCTCAGGCAGACGCGCACCAGTCGCTCGTGGGAGATGCGCTGGTTAAGGCTGATCGTGTAGAAAAACCGAGTGCGGACGCTTTCATCCGACAAACCCTGGTGGAAGCGAACCATCAACGGCTCGTCCTCAGGGCGGATCGGACGCAATAGCGCTTTGCTTCCATCACGAAGCGTGCAGGGCGTGACATATTGAGTGGGATAGGGGCGAATTGCCGAGCGCGACAGCTTTTCAACCGGCGTCGCGGAATCGTTGAGAATGACCCGCGCGTCAAGACCGATGAATCCATCGGCCGAAGCGAGCAATGGATTGACATCGACTTCCTTGATCCACGGCTGATCAACCACAAGCTGGCTGAAGCGAACAAGGATCTGTTCCAGCTCCTCCAGATCGACTGATTTGCGGCCGCGAACGCCCTGGAGGGCCTTAAATATCTTCGTGCGCTCCATCATGCGCCGGGCCAGCACGTTGTTCAGTGGCGGCAATGCGAGCGCGCGGTCCTTGAAGACTTCAACGAGCTGCCCGCCGAGGCCGAAAAGAATCACCGGGCCGAACTGCGCATCGGTCGAGCTGCCGAGAATCAGTTCATAACCTTCATGGCGGATCATCGCTTGCACGCTGACGCCCTGGAAATGCTCTTCACCGGCGGCCTTGATGACGTTTTGTTTGATGAATTCGAACGCGCGTTTGACCGCGGTCGCATCAACGAGATTGAGTTGCACGCCGCCGACGTCGGTTTTGTGCGTAATCGTTTTGGAAAAGAGCTTCAGGACGGCGGGATAGCCGATTTCGTTGGCAAACTGAGCAGCCTGATCGGCGGTCGTTGCAATTTCGGTCCGCACGACGGGAATTCCGTATGCGAGGAGCACCTTCTTCGCTTCGACTTCAGAAAGAATCGTTCGCGAATCAGCGCGCACAGCATTGATCACCGCCAATGTTTGTTCACCGGCGGATTTGAACTCAGCCACATCATCGCCGAGCGTCGGCGTCTCATAGAGCAGCCGCAGGTTCGCAGCGTAGTGCCACATGTAATTGAACGCTCGAGCGGCGCTGTCGGGATATTCGAAAGTCGGAATCCCCGCACGGTTAAATATTTCATTACCGGCCTCGACCGTGCCCGCGCCCATCCAGCTGGCAATCACGGGTTTGTTCAAGCCGGGAACTCGTTTGACCAATTCTTCAGCGGTTCGAGTGGGATCGGTCATGTCCTGCGGCGTGAGAATCACCAGCAAGCCGTCGTTATTCGGATCGCGCCCGACAATATCGAGCACCTTGGCATAGCGATCCGGCCCGCCATCACCGAGCAGATCGACCGGATTGTTTCGACTCCAATGCGGAGGCAATGCTGCATTGAGCGCCGCCATGGTTTCATCGGAGAGTTTAGCCAGCTCACCATCCCCGCCGACCAGCGCATCAGTTGCAAGCACGCCGGGTCCGCCGGCGTTGGTGACGATCGCCAGACGTTTGCCGGTTGGACGCGGGCCGTGCGCCAGCACTTCAGCCATATAAAACAGATCGGAAATGCGATCGACGCGCAACACACCGGCGCGGCGGAATGCCGCATCAAGCACTTCATCGCTTCCGGTTAATGCGCCGGTGTGCGAAGCTGCGGCCTTGGCAGCAGCATCGGTTCGGCCGGCTTTGATCACGATGATTGGCTTGTTCAGCGCCACCTCGCGCGCCGCGGACATGAACGAACGCACATCTCCCATCGATTCCATGTAGATCAGGATGCTCTGCGTCGCGGGGTCATCCCCGAAATAGTCAATCAGATCGCCCCAGCTCACATCGAGCATTGAACCTGTGGAGACGAATCCGCTGAAGCCAATGTTCTCGCGCAAACTCCAATCCAGAACCGCGGTGCAAAGCGCGCCACTCTGGCTCAAGAACGCGACCTTTCCAGACCGGGCCATTCCGGCTGCAAAGGTGGCATTCAATCCGTAATGCGGGCTCATCACGCCCAGGCAGTTTGGACCGATGATGCGCAGGTTGGCGCTGCGCGCCTGCTCAAGGACTTTTGCTTCCAGCGCCACCCCCTGCGGCCCCATCTCTTTGAATCCCGCGGAGATGATGATTGCCGCCCCCGCCTGCGCCTGGACACATTTTCCAATAATCGAAGGCACGGCCGCTGCGGGAGTGACGACAACTGCCAGATCCACGCGCTGCGGCAGCTCGGTGATATCCGGCCAGCATGGCACGCCAAGAACGCTCTTGCGCTTGGGATTAACGGGAAAGACCGGCCCGCCAAAGGGTGAGCGAATTAGATTACTGAGCAAAGTTCGGCCAACGCTGTTGGCGCTTTCAGTCGCACCGATAACAGCGACGCTGCGCGGCGAGAAAATATTATCCAACCCGCGCGATGGACGTGACTCAGTCAAGTCGGATTTCGCTGTGGAAACAGCAGAATGGTTGGCTGGCGAAGCCATATGGGGCAACATTATACGTTGCCTGACATCGCTTGTATCCGTATTTCTACCGGAACGAAGAGCCGAAGGTGGGATTCGAACCCACGACCCCCGCTTTACGAAAGCGGTGCTCTACCGCTGAGCTACTCCGGCGGACCAATTCAACTAAAGTGAGAATAGCAGTCGCGCCGGAGGCAGGCAAGCGCCCGGATTTTGCGAACTAAATCGCGTGACCAAGCTGCTGTTCGTGCAGCCACAAGGTCAGCCGGCGAACCAGATCGCGCATGGCATCACGCCAGTCATGACGCTTGGTCCGACACTGCATCGCGCCGATCGCATCGCGTGCTTCCACGCGCACTTCATACGATTTTCCGATGCGCTGCATCGTGATCGTGAGAAAAAAATTACCGACACGCTGGCCCAGTCGTAATGTTCTCTTGAGCCACGCCATCAGCTGCTTACGGTGTGAAGGTTTCAGCAGCACATTCCCGGAGTCGAGCTTAAACATCAGGCACTCCTTACCGGATTGGGTTGTTCAGAAGAGTATATGCAAGTGCCATGCCGAAGTTGCAAGGCTGGAAATTCATTAAACAGTGCGATAACTTGGGTAAGGCTCAGTTAGTCCATTTGAAAGGAGTCTGTACATGGCCAAGCCACGACGACGTCGCAAGGTTGGAAGCAAGAAGCGCAAAGCCAGACGTGATCGGCGCAAACGCTAGTTGGTGATCCGAAATAATTCATCGTTTCACATATGTTGATCGGATTTGTTATTGGCCATGATCAACAGAAGGTTTTGTTGCGCCCACTTGGAAAACTGTTCAGGAAATCATGTCAACACATTTTGCCGACCGACTTCTCGACGCCATCGCCCGCAAGGGGTGTCCAATTTGCGTGGGGATCGACCCCATCTATGACATGCTGCCGGATGCGGTTGCGGGTGAATCGGGCAAGCGCGATCCGCATGACCTGGATCGCTGCATCGATTCGATCTTTGCCTTCACTACCAAAGTGCTCGAGATCGTTGCCTCGCTGGTGCCGGTGGTGAAATTCCAGTCGGCCTATTTTGAGAAGTACCTCTGGGAAGGCGTGCAGTCGTATTACGAGCTGATCCAGGAAGCAAGGGAAATGGGACTGATCGTCATCGGCGATGTGAAGCGTGGCGACATCGGCAGCACCAGCGACGCCTACGCCGCGGCGCATCTGGCTGATCTGGATTTCACACAGCTCGACGAGACGAGTACGCCGGATGCAATTACCATCAATCCAATGCTTGGCATCGACACGCTCGCGCCGTTCGTGAATGCCGCGCGGGAATTCGACAAGGGATTGTTCGTGCTGGTGCGCACGAGCAATCCGGGATCGAGTGTCACGCAGGATGTGAGACTCGCGGACGGCCGGACATGGTCGGAAATGCTCGCGGATTCCTTACAGCCGCAGGCAGAAGCGTGCGGCATCGGCAGCCAGGGATTCAGTCGTCTGGGAGCAGTCGTCGGCGCGACGCAGACCCAGACCATGACGAGCCTTCGAAATCGTATCCCCAATTCAATCTTCCTTCTGCCCGGCTACGGCACTCAGGGCGCTACCGGCGAAATGACTCGCGCTGCCTTCACCAACGGCAAAGGCGCCATCGTTTCGGCCAGCCGGAGCATTCTTTATGCTCATCGTGACGCGAAATACTCCGGCAAGTCGTGGGAAAAAGCGGTCGAGCAGTCGGTGGTTGACATGAAAAATGATTTAGCCACCATCACGAGGTGAGCATGGAGGCCCTGCGAAACAAACGCGTGACTGTCGCCGGCCTAGGGCATTTTGGCGGCGGGATTGAGGTGTCGCGTTGGCTGGTTTCCCAGGGCGCGAAGGTCCTCGTTACCGACAAGGAATCTCCTGAAAAGCTGGCGGACTCCGTCGCGAAGCTCGAAGGTCTGCCAATTGAATTTCGACTGGGCGGTCACCTCGAGTCCGATTTCACGAACTGCGATCTGGTCGTTACCTCACCGGCGATTCCGCCAACCAATCAATATCTAGTTGCGGCGCGAACTGCTGGCGTGCCGATCACGACCGAAATCTGCCTGTTCGTCGAGCGCTGCCCTGCAACCATTTTTGGAGTGACCGGCACCAAGGGAAAATCGACCACCTCCACCCTGCTGGGTCTGATGCTCAAGACCCGTCACAAAACCTGGGTCGGCGGAAACATCGGCGGGTCGTTGCTGGAGAAACTGCCCGAAATCAAAAAGACTGATCTGGTCGTCCTGGAGTTGAGCAGCTACATGCTCGAACATCTGCGATCGATGAAATGGTCGCCGCACGTGGCACTGGTGACGATAGTGACCAAGGATCACGTTGAATGGCACGGTGGGGTCGAGAATTACCGCGACAGCAAGAAGAACATCATCCGCTTTCAAAAATTCGATGATGTCGCCGTTTTGAATGAGGAGGATCCCGTCAGTGCCGAGTGGGCGCGCGAAGTGAAGGGGCAAGCGGTGATATATGGCGTCGAAGGTCGCCAGCCATTCAAGCTGCAAATCGCCGGCGAACATAATCAGCTCAACGCCCAGGGCGCGTTTGCGGCGGCGAAGATCCTGGGGGTGACCTGGGATGAAGCGCAGCACGCGATCAGGGACTTTCAAGGCCTGCCCCACCGCCTGCAATGCGTTCACGAAGCAAACGGAGTGAAATACATCAACGATTCGATCGCAACCATCCCCGAAGCCGCCATCGCGGCGCTGGAATCGTTTCCATCAGAGAAAGTGATCCAGATCGTCGGTGGATATGACAAACATCTGGATCTTTCACCCATGTGTGCCGCCCTGGCGGCGCGCGCAAAGGCCGCACTTTGCATCGGGCAGACTGGCCCCGCAATCGCGCAATCGATGAGGCAATTCAACTCCTCTATTCCCGTTTATGAATGCGGCGAACTCTCCAATGCAATGAAATGGGCAAAACAGCTCGCCCATTCCGGCGATGTCGTTCTTCTCAGCACCGGCTGCGCCAGCTACGACCAGTTCGTCAATTTCGAAGCCCGCGGCGATCTGTTCACGAAGCTGTCGCGATCGGAATCTGAATCTCCGTGAGATAGTTCTTCGGATTCCCCTTGAAGATCATGCCCGGCCCTTTCAGATAGACCTCGCGCGTCGGCGAGACGATCGTATAGCTCTTGTCCTTGGTGTATTTGATCACCCGCGCGTACGACGGCCCGAGCTGATCGTAAGGCCCTTTGTGCACCAGACAGACGCACCGCACGGCCCCAAGTTGTCGCACGTCGATGCCGTCCACCTGCTTGGACTGCTTGACCGGCATGGCGGCTTCAAAGTCGGCATCGTCCTCCTTGTATTCCGTGTCGTAGTGCAACATCATCGCGGGTCCGCAGATGAACCGCCCGAAGCTGCGGCCGATCCTGGCGAAGCCTTTGGAACAATCCGAATACCGCCCTTTCATTCGCACCCCGGCGATCAACACTGCATCGACATTCCTTTCCTCGACCTGGTAATTCGCTTGTGACATGGCTTTGACCTCCTTTTGCTGTTCGATGAATTCATCCAGCGAGCGCGTGACAGCACGCAACTCGCGCATTCGCTTCGTAATTTCATTGCGATGTTCAACCATCGCATTCAACAGCCCCTGATCGTCGCCGGTGGCGGAAAGAATCTGCCTGATTTGCTCGATTGGGAATTCCAGGCTGCGCAGATAGACCACGATGCGCGCCCGCTCGATCAGGGAGGAATCGTAATAGCGATATCCACTGGACGGATCGACCGACGTGGGCACGATCAATCCCTGCTCGTGATAAAAGCGCAGGGCCTTCACCGTGATCCCTGAAATTCGCGAAAACTCGCCAATGCTGAACATTCGCGACATGCTAAAGCCTCCGCTAGCAGGAGAGTCAAGAAAAAAAGTATGGAAGTATGCAATGCCCTCGATATGATACAGGCTCACATTTTTACTCGTGTCTAGTTTCGGGGTGGGTTGGGTAGGCAAGGGAACGGGCGTTGAATATACTCGGGCTGCATTTCGGCCACGATGCATCGGTCACCGTGCTCGTGGATGGTGCTGTAGCCGCCTACGTTTTGTGCGAGCGATATCGGCGCGTGAAGCATGCCATCTCGCTGCGCATGAGCGAGATCGAGCTTGCCGTCTCGTCTGCCGGCCTGACGTTCTCCGACATCGATTTCTGCGCCATCTGCTCCACGCAAAACATCGAATTGATCATCGACGATCCCAAGCGGTTCGATATTCGTTTCCAGAAGCACCCTAAAGATTGCGTGCGCAGCGCGTACCAGGAGCAGCTTGATCTGGCCAATGCGCACCCATCATCAATGTTTGACGGCGAGCTGCGCGACATCCTCTATCAGCCGCGGCACCGGGAATCGGTGCTCTACAAGATTTACCGGCACTATTTCCCCCAGCATGAAGGAATGCGACCGGAGGATTTTCACGCCTTTGGGTGGATCGACAATTACCTGGGGCTATCGACCTGGCGCGAAACCGGCCTGTGTGAAACCGCCGATCTCAATCTTGCCGCGGTGCTCAATGGCGACGATCTGCGACTGGGGCAGCATCTTCCGGTGACGGTCGAGCTGGACGGTATCAGCGTGCCGGGATTCTATGTGAATCATCATGCCGCCCACGCCGCCGTGAGCTATTACACGTCGAGAATGAACGAGGCGGCCATTCTGAGCCATGACGGGATGATTTCGGGCGCGGGAACGCAGAGCGGCATGTTTTTCTACGGCAAGGAGAATCGGCTCTACCCCCTGGCGCCTCACCATCTCTTCGCTGGCGCGCTGTATGACACCGTCGGGATGACACTTCAGCTGGGCGATGTGGGCCCCGCAGGTAAATTGATGGGCCTGGCATCTTATGGCCACCCGCGGTTTTTCCATCGCTCGTATGTCGGCAACTGGTTTGACGCCAAACGTCAGAATCTGCATCCATGGCTGGAATATTGCGGCATCGAGGCGCGCGAGATGAACTATGACCTTCGTCCACTGGGGGAGCGCGACCAGATGACCGCACCGATCAACGTCGACATCGCCGCCAGCACGCAGAAATTGTTCGAGGAAATCTATTTGTCGGCGCTGGAGACGCTGCATCGGCTGCTGGAACGGCACGGGTTGCATTGCACATCGGTCTGTTTATCCGGCGGAACGGCATTGAATTGCCCATCGAATACACGCATGAGCCGCGAAGGACCGTTCAATCATGTCTTCATCCCGCCGGGGTGTGATGATTCCGGTATTTCTGTCGGCGCAGCAATGTTTGTTTATTACAACCTGCTGGATCAGCCGCTGAGCAAGGCCCAGCATTGTCTGGGCTCGCCCTACCTGGGCTTGCCGGGAAAGACATGCATGAAACAAACCCTGGAATCTGTGGGACCATCAATTGAATTCGAACATTGTAATGATGTCACACAAAACGCAGCTGACGATTTAGCGGCCGATCGAGTCCTTGGCTGGTTTGAAAGTCGAAGCGAGATCGGACCACGAGCTCTAGGGCATCGCTCGATTCTGGCCGACCCTCGTAAATTTGATAACTGGGCGCGGGTGAATCAGATGAAGCGACGCGAGCCGTGGAGGCCGCTGGCGCCCGCGGTGCTCGCGTGCGAGGCAAGTAAATGGTTCCGCAGCGTGCCGGCGGACAGCCCTTACATGCTCTTCAACGCCACCGTAACTTCCACCCAGATTCCGGCGGTCACCCACGTCGATGGCTCGGCACGAATTCAAACGGTCGGGCCCGCCTGTGGCCAGTTCCATCGGCTGATCGAGGCATTTGCACAGCGCACGGGCGTGCCGGTCGTACTGAACACCTCTTTCAACGGCCCAGGTGAGCCACTGGTCGAAAGTCCGACTGATGCCTTGAATTGTTTTGCTGCTATAGGACTGGATGTGCTTTATCTCGATGGCTACCGCGTCACACGGCGTTAGCGCGCCGCAGCACTGCGATCTTTCCATGCATGGTGACGCGCTCGAGTCGTCCGTCTTTCACGGCTTCCTCAATCACCTGAAACGGCCCACCGTCCAGCGCATCGTCAAACGCGATAAATCCCTCGCGCGAGACATGACCAAGCCATGCATCCAGATCGCCGCGCACACCTTGATAAGAGTGATCACCATCGATCCAGAGCAGGCTGATCGGTCCGTTCCACGCTCGGGCGGCCGCCGTTGAAGGCAGGTTGATCAACCAGACGTCTTCGACCACGCCGGCGCGCAGCAGATTTTTCATCAACGGGATTCGATCGTGCGGACCGAACTTGCGCCGCTCGCCCGGCGGGGCAAACGGCTCATAAGGATCGACCGAATAGACGCGAAGAAGGTTTCCCTTGCGGGATCCCAGCGCCAATGCAACGGCCGAGCTCCCATGAAAGCTGCCGATCTCCACGATCGCTCCGCTGGCGGGCGCATTCTTGCCCAGCTCGTACAGCGCGAGTAATTCATCTTTGCCGCGCGGGGCGTTCAGACACAAAACTGTGGCAATATCACGCGGAAGAGTAAGCCGATACCAGATGCGCGACGGTAGTCGCCGCCGCCATACATCAAGGGAATGCATGACCTCATCGAATGACGCCATGCCTCAATCACTCACAAGTTTGCGTTGAACTCGGGCAGATAGATGAAGTATTTGAGATTGAAGATCCAGCGCAAGACCATTTTTATAGGCATCAGTGCCATAAATAGGAGCAGCAGCACCATCACGCTGTAACGAATCGCGCCCATCTGCTCATACATCCGGCGGAAAACAGTGAATCGCAGCAGCGCCGGCAGGACGCCGAAATAAATGGCCATCAGCAGAATTCCAAGCCATTCGCGATAAAGTGGAATCCCCCAATCCACAATGAACTTGGGCAAATTCGGGAAATCCGCCCCGACGGGTCGCGAGCGGTGCAGAATGATATTCCACCAGAGCTGGCTGACGTCGACGTTGTTCAGCGCCTCGGCCTTGTGCGGGTCCCAGTATTCGTAGGGACCGAAGAAGCTCCAGTTGGGACCGCGGAGGAACGTGCCGAAGAAAATCAGCACGACCCAGAGAATCAAAAATCCGAACAACCAGGTCACCAGCGCAAAGGGCCGCTCGCGGATCGTGTAATAGCCATTGCCCTTGGGATTGGTATCGATGTATGGCATGGCGATGAGCCCGACGATGATCAGGCCCGGATAGACCACGCCGGCCATCCACGGGTCAAAATAGACCAGCATTTCCTGAAGACCCAGGAAGTACCAGGGTGCCTTGGCGGGATTGGGCGCGTAACCCGGATTGGCGGCCTGCTCGAGCGGGGCCTTGGAGACGATCGCCCAGACCGTTAGACCTGCGGTCGCCAGCACAAGACAGATAAGCTCGGTATAAACCAGGTCCGGCCAGACCAGGACCTTGTCGTCTTTATCCTCTTCCAGCAGCGGCTGCCCAGCCGCCAGTCGCGCATCGTTCAGCGCGGCGCGTCGGAACGAAACCCAGATGCAGAGCATTACGCTGATAACCATGATGGTGATGGGCACGTTATCCGGCTTGGCGACGATGCTGCGAAAATCCGCATCGCCCATCGAGCCAAAATAGCCCAGGAGAAACAGTCCAAAAATGCCGGCGAAGATCACCGGTTTGGTCCACCACTTATACAGGACGAACATCAGCGCAAAGACGATGCAGGAGAGCGTGATGAACGGAGCCGGGCGACAGAGCGCATTGATGAAATCCTTGACCGATTCAATCGGACTGCTGTTCACCGCGGCCAGTATTTGAATCACCATCATAGCGCTCGTTTCAATTCAATGGATCAGCATTACAGCGGCCCGCTGATTCCGCCATCCTTGCGGATGCGCCAGAAATGGATCGCGATCAGAACGGTCACGATCACCGGGATGAACACGCAGTGCAGCACGTAGAAGCGCAGCAGCGCATTTTCGCCGACGAAGGTGCCGCCCAGCAAAAAGAAGCGCGCATCGCTCCCTGCGTGGATCATCGGTATGTCGGTTCCCGGGAATATCATCAGTTTGCTCGCCAGCGGACCTTCGCGCCCGACCAGTGGCGTAGCCTTGGCCATGTTCGAACCGACGGTGATGGCCCAGATCGCGAGCTGATCCCAGGGCAGCAGATAACCCGTGAAGCTCAGCAACATCGTCAGCACCAGCAGAATCACACCCACGCCCCAGTTGAATTCGCGTGGGGGTTTGTACGAACCGGTCAAAAAGACCCGCATCATGTGCAGCCAGATCGAGATGATCATCGCGTGGGCGCCCCAGCGATGAATTTCTCGCAGCACGCCCAGTGTCACATGGGCTCGCAGGTCCTGGATGTCCTGGTACGCGTATTCGATGACCGGCCGGTAGTAGAACATCAGCAGCACGCCGCTGACGACTTCGGCCAGATAAAGGAAAAACGTCAATCCGCCCATGCACCAGGTGAAACTCAGGCGGATGCCGCTCTTGCGCACCGCGACCGGATGCAGGTGCAGAAAGACGTTGGACATGATCGCCATCACGCGCGTGCGCCGATCGCGCGGCACGCCGTGGCGGAAAATCGAATTCCAGATCTGCGAGTTGCGAACCGAATCAAATGCTGAATCAAGCAAACTCATCGGCGGTCTTTCCTATGCCAGCGAAATAAAGCTTTCCTGATCGTCCCACTGTCCCAGTTCAGAACGGAAAACCTTGCGCTTATCGACAATGACATACCCATCGGCATCCTTGGAGACGATGTAGCGCTCCAGGGGACGCGGCGTCGGGCCTTCGAAGTTCACGCCGTCCATGTGATAACCGGAACCGTGACAGGGACATTTGAATTTGTTTTCACTCGCAAGCCAGTTGGGAATGCAGCCCAGATGCGTGCAGGTCGTGCTGAGCGCCACCAGCCTTTTCTCGCCCGGCGCGAGGTTCACGATCCAGATCCCATCGGGCTTGTACTGCTCATACACGCCCGGCAGGGCAAATTCGTCGAGCTTGCCGACGCGGAAGACGCTCTTGGGCTCCTTGAGAACCTTGGGCCCGAAGAAATCCTGGAACATGGCGCCAAAGGTCATGCCGACGATCGCCATCGCGCCCCATGCAACCGCCAGCACGTAATTGAACTGCCGACGTGAAACGCCGCCCGCCTTTGCCGCGGCCTGCCGCAGGCGATCGCCCATCGAAACCGCCGGCTGATACGAACCGCTGACCGCGAGCATCGCGATGCGCTGGTCCGGCGGCGCGTCCTTGGGCAGCGCCACCGTGCGCAAGAATTCTTCCGATTGATTGATTTGGGGACTGCGCTTGACCGTCGAAGCAAGCCCGGCCGACAGCGATGGACTTATCTTGCTGTGATCGAGCAGCGCCTGCCATTTGGGATCAGGAGAGCCGAGCGGCGCTGCAACCTTTGCTGCGGGCGCTTTGGCGGCGACTTCACCGCCGGCCGCGGCGTGCGACGACGCCGGCGCGGGCTGATTCGCCCAGGGCGCAGGGCCTTCGACGTCCTTGGTATCAAACTTGATGACGTTAACCGGGCAACCCTCAGCCGCCACGATGATCGAGGGCGTGAGCGGATTGAGAAAATCCGACTTCTGCGCCGGCGGACGGATCAGGCAGGTGTCTTCCTGAACGTCAAAAACCTCCGGGCAATCGTTCTCACATGCATCGCAGACAATGCATCCCGGCGCGATCCAGACTTTGGTGATGATCGAATGTGTTTCGGCCATAGGGCAACCAATGGTGGCGAGAGAATTTAAGGTTTAATTTCACAGATGACAAGGGGACAAGACGACGCGGCGACGAGGAACGGAATTGCCCGCATTTATTGGTCAATTCCCATGCCCGACGGTCTCCTGGTGCCCTTGTCCATGATTTCTCTGCCTGCTTCCCGCACGCGTGGCGATGGATCAGACTCGGTCAATTGCTTGAGCTTCGCCTGCACCGCCGGCACGTCCAGCTTCTGGGCGCCGATCATGGTATTGATCAGGATTCGCTGCTGTTCTTTCTCGCTCAGAGGCTTGAAGGTCGGATTCTTCGGATCGGTTTCGCGGTCGTAATACTGTAACTGCGACAATTCGTTCCGATCCAGCAGCTTCAGTATTGTATCCGCGACGGCCGGCTGATTCAGCTCCGCCAGCGACAATGCAGCGCTCCAGACCAGCTCCACATGCCGTGGATCGCTATCCTGGATCGCACGGTTCAATGCCATCAATATCGTCGCGTTCGATGGATCGCCCAGCGGCCCCAGCACGGTCGCCGCGGCGATGCGAACGTCGATGTCTTCCTGCCCGTCGTTTAATTTATCGATAATCTTGGGGATCAGCACCGCAGCCTGCTCATACCCGGCCAGATAGGCGCTGGCGAGAACGGCGGCCTTGCGCGTGTCGAGACTTTTGGCATCGGCATACCGAATCAGCGCCGCGGCAACCGCATCGCGCGATTGCACCGCCTGGGTCGATTCCATCGCCGGCTGGGCCGGATTCTTCTGCCACGTTCGCGCCAGCGCCAGCGTGATGAAATGCTGAATCTGCCCTTCTTCATCGCTGGTGTGATTATCGAGAATATCGAGCAGTTGCGCCGCCAGCGCGATGCGCTCCGGTTCGCTCATCCCCTCGGGCGCCTTCATGTTTTTGACGATCGACTGGGCGTCGAGATAGCGCTGCTTGGAGGCTGGCCCAACCAGATACGTCGCGGTCCGTTCGCCGCCGGGCGCACGCAGGCGGGTCATGGCCTCTTCGAGGGTCGGCTCGCGCCCTGCCATCAGCCCGACGAGGAACATCACCCCCACCGCCGCCGCCACGATCAGCAGGGGAATGACAAACAGCCGCACGATCAGCTTGACGCTCGGTGGTTCGATCGGCTCGGCCTGGGAAGCAGCCTGATCCTGCGCCGCAGCGCGCAGATCAGAAGGCATGGGCAATTCATTCATCTCTATTTGATTTTTATGACCCTGCCGATCGATGTCAAACCGCGCGAGCATCGCTCGTAAGTCCTTATTTTTGGTTTTGGGTCGAAAAAAAGTGGTTGTAAGTGAGGAATTGAAGGGACTTTGGGCCGAGCGGCCAGCCGCAAGGCCGCCGTGCGGGGCGGACGTGGGTGGTACCGGAAGACCTTCGCGCGCGCATCGTGCGGCGGCCTTGGGCGGGCGGTACCTGGGCGAAATATCGATTTGGCTCCATGTGTTTTCCTCGCCGCGACGGAAAATAAGGAGTTGCGCGCGGAGCGGCGGCTCCTTTTATGCTTACTTTTGAATGACCAATGACCAAACCAGAATAACGAATCAATGACCAAATCCGAATGCCCAAAACCAATTCCTACATTTCCGGCCGGAGTTCGAAAACGATGGTTTTTTGTCAATTTTGTCAAAAACCGCATCTCTCACAGGCCTAAGCACTTAGGAAAATGACGATTTTTTCGGTTCCGCGCATCTCGCCCAGACTCCGCCGATGGCCCAGGCCGCCGGGGATTGGTTGTTTGAATAATTTCGCGGATGAGATTTAAGAAAAGTGTCGGCCGTTCCGATTTATCTTGCTGGAGGATTCCGCGCGCATGATGGATTTTGAGGTTTTGTGAATCTACACGTGTGTCGGACACCCTCGCCGCAGCTCAAAAACGAACCTCCGCCGCGGCGCGCGGATCTTCCCAGACCGGGTTTGAACCGAAGGGTAAATCGGTGCGTGCGAGTACGAACTTAAACCGACGAGAAGATTTTTACGCCATTTAAGGCCCAGGTCCTGAGCTGCGCCAAGGGCGCCGGATCGGGAGGCGCATCGGCGTGAACAAGGCGCCCGGCGCTTGATTCACGATCGCCCATGTCGCTCAAGCGACGAATTGATGTAATTCACACATGCGGTGGTTTATGATGTTGTCGTGGTATTCAGGCTCAGAGGCCTCTACTATCTCGTTCTGATTGCGATTTTCGGTTTCCTCGGCGCGGTGCGCGCGTATTACAACTGGAAGACCGATCAGGAGCGCCGCGCGATCTATCGCCGCAAGCAGCGCCAGGAGGCCGAGCAGGCGCACCTGACCAACCTCGATCCGCAGGTCCCTTCTCTTCCGCCCACAGCCCGCTCGCGCTCCACGCGATCAGAAAAGTAAGATCCATTCCAAAAATCCCCGCGGTTTGGAATTTGCAAACTGCGCCACTGCATTAAAGTGGTTGCCCATGAAACCTCTGGAATATCAAAAAGGGGATGATGCCTTACCCGAGCAGCGCAAGCAAAAGCGCATGAATCTATTCGGACTGAATCGAGGCGATGTCTGGAACGCGCTGGCACAGGAGATCGGCGGGAAATTCACAAAGGGCGATTTCTGGAAAGGCCGCGACACGGTCGTCGCCGAGGTCGGGCCGTGGCAGATCGTGCTCGATCACTATGTCGTCTGGACCGGCAAGGTCGCGATCCCCTTCACGCGCATGCGCACGCCGTACGTCAATGCCGACGGTTTCCGTTTCAGCATCCGCCGGCGGAATTTCCTGGATGGCATCGCCGAGTTGATCGGCTTTGATGATGTGCAGATCGGCGACCCCGAATTCGACAAGGCCTTCACCATCAAGGGCAACAATGTCGAAAAGCTGCGCCAGCTCTTCGCCAATCCGCGTCTTCGCGAATTGATGTCAATTCAGGACCCGCTGCGCCTGATGGTGCGCGATGATGAGGGATTGTTCCGCCAGAAATTCCCCGACGGCGTCGATGAACTGTACTTCTCCGTCTCCGGCACCATCAAGGATATCGAACGCCTCAAGTATCTCTTCGATCTGTTCGCGGAAACACTCCAGACGTTGTGTCAGATCGGCTCGGCGAATGAGAATGATCCGGGGATTGAGCTGGGATGATTTTGCCACGACTCGACTGAGCTCGCCGAAGTCCGATGACACCGATCGATTCTGGATTTCGAGTCAAAGAAATTAACCACGAATCACACGAATCTTCACGAATAGCAACTGATTCGTGTGAATTCGCGTAATTCGTGGCTAATTCTTTTGTAGGGTGGGAACGGAACTGCCGCATTCCGGGCACCGCTCCGGCGTGGCGCGCAGGTCGTAGCCGCAGTTGGGGCACGGCTGGGCGCCCGCGGGAATTTTTCCGGCTTTGCGATGGCGCTGGTATGTGATCAAAGGCACCGCCAGGCACAGCAGCAGAATGAACCACAGGGGCACGAGCAACTGAGATATCTCTGCTATTGGTATGGGCGCGCCGCCGGCGCCGCTCGAGCTTGCCGAAATGGTGCCCCTGGAGATGCCGAACCCCATGAAACGAAAGTAGGATGTGGGATAGGCGGATGGTGCAAATTGGTCAAGCAATTCCCGCGCTGGCTGGGTCGTCACCGCATGCAGCCCACCGGGATAAATTTTTCCGTTGGCTACCCATCGCTGCAATTGAACCTCGCCGCGCGAGAGAACGATGCTCCAGCTCGTATGCGCGGGGGTATAGAACATGCTGCCTGCCCGCCAGTAGCTTCCGATCCACAGCACGACCAGAGCCGCACCGATGAAGAGGCAAAGACCGCTGAGGATTCGGATGATCCAGCGCTTCATTTGCGGGAATTGTAACAGGGGTTGTTGCAACGATGTCATGCTGAGGTACTCCGAAGCATCTGGCCCGAATCCGGGAGCCAGCCAGATCCTTCGGAGTACCTCAGGATGACAGAGGGTGAGCTGGGTGGCCTTGTGGAATCGAGCCGCATTCCGGACAGCGCTCCGGCGTGGCGCGCAGGTCGTAGCCGCAGTTGGGGCATTGGCCGACGTGAAAACGCTTACGGCGGCGACGGAACGTGGTCAGCCACCATGCGGGGAACACGGCACTGAGCAGTGCGGGGAACCAGAGGGGAAAGACCAGCCAGTGCGTCGCACCCGCCATATTCTTTGGCAGGGTGACGCCGGGCGTCTGGGAATATTTGATCGCCTGCTCGAGACCCGCGCGTTCCGCTGAATTGCCAAAACCAAAACCCATGAAGCGGTGATCGGTCCGGGCCACGAGCCCTGCGAAGAGTTCATCCTCCGATGTCCAGCCACGCGGTGTATAGGGTGGAGGAGCTGGCGGCAAAGGCGGCCTCAGCTCGCGGCGTGTCACGACCGTGGAAACGAACCAGATACTTTTGGTCGGAGCAACCGGCGGCACCGATTCCATGACTCGCACAAGCACCTGCCCACGGACGACCCAGGTAACGATCCACTGCCGCAGGATGCCCGAGTTAAAGTCGACCAGATAAAACTCGCTCTGAATCCAGAGCATGATCGTGGCGGCAAAAAGCAGCACTGAAAGTCCGGCGGCGAGGTTGAAAAGCCAGCGTTTCATTGGCAGAAATCATAACCCTGGGTGTCGTCACCCTGTGTCATGCTGAGGTACTCCGAAGCATTTGGCCTGAATTCGCGATCCAGCCAGATCCTTCGGAGTACCTCAGGATGACAGGCTTGCCGAAAGGTCTTCCCATCTTGGGTTATCCTGTTCGATCAGGGCAACCTTCTTCGCTCGCGTCCATCCCTTCAATCGCTTCTCACATTGAATTGCTTCATTGACGTCGGTGAATGATTCGTACCAGACCAGCCGCGTGCATTTGTATTTGGCCGTGAAGCCGGGCACCTGGCAGGACCGATGCTGTTGTACCCGATGCTCGATGTCACTGGTCACGCCGATGTAGAGCGTCCGCGATTGATTTGTCATGATGTAAACGAAGTAGCACTTCACGCGCAGCATTTTATCAACAGATGGTGCACCCTTGTCATGCTGAGGTACTCCGAAGCATCTGGCCTGAATCTGCGATCCACCAAGATCCTTCGGAGTACCTCAGGATGACAGAGGGTGCGCCGGCTGGCCTTGCGGAATTGTCCCGCATTCCGGGCAGCGATCCGGCGTGGCCCGCAAGTCGTAGCCGCAGTTCTGGCATTGCCCCGCATGAAATCGCTTGCGCCGGCGTCGAACAGTGATCAGCCACCACGCAGGCAAAAGAGAAGTGAGGATCCCCAGGAACCACAAAGGAAAGACAAACTCCTGGGATGCGTAGTCGAATCGCAGAGGGAATCGCGAGCTTTTGTTTCTTTGAATAATCCGTTGAACAGATTGAAGCAGCTTTGAATTGCCGTAACCGAAACCCATAAGGTAATGATCCATCTGCGCGAGATGTTCGGCAAAAAGCTGAATTTCGGTTTGTGCCGATTGAACAAACCGACCTGACGCGGTCCAATCGGATCTGGAAAATGGTCGCCGCGAGATGAGAGTATTCACATACCACAAACTATGTGTCGGCGGGATGACCGGCTCGGTCTTCATCACTTGAACAAGGGTCTTACCCCTGACGGTTCTCCACACAATGTCCTGATGGAGAATCGCCGAGTCGGATTCAACAACGTAAAACTCACTTTCGATCCAGAGCCACACCGTCCCTGCGAACAGCAGCACAGATATTCCAGTCGAGAGATGGAAGAGCCATCGCTTCACAGGCGAGAATTGTAACACCGGGTGCGGCCACCCTGTCATGCTGAGGTACTCCGAAGCATCTGGCCCGAATCGGCGATCCAGGCAGATCCTTCGCTTTCCAGCACATTGGGATCCTAAGCTTAGAATTCCACGTGGACAAGTTGTCGCG
>JADMIO011545329.1_pt1 | contig 68044 bp, 47 predicted proteins | sample 8958161 | NCBI WGS metagenome assembly JADMIO01 (sample SAMN16585339, study PRJNA669376) | soil metagenome | isolation source: Crop rotation soil | place: USA: Cullars Rotation, Alabama | collected 2011 | reverse complement strand
CTCCTTCTCCCTGGGGGAGAAGGTCGGGATGAGGGCGGGCCATAAAAGCGTTCTTCTCAAGGGCGATTCGCATATCGTAAAGTCCTGCCATGGCTGGTACCAACCGCGCCCGAGCCTTGCGTCAGAAGCCGACATGGGCCGAAAAGCTCATGTGGCAATGGCTACGTGATCGGCGGTTTAGCGCGTACAAGTTTCGCCGCGGCCATCCTGTAGGGGGATATTTTTTTGGATTTTTACTGCAGGGAAGCGAATCTCTCAATTGAACTGGATGGCGGCGGTCACGCGTTGCCGGACCAACAAGCGCATGACGCTGAACGAACTCGATTCCTCGCTTCGGTGGGAATTAAAGAGCTGCGATTTTGGAATTCGCGATTGCGTCGGGAGAAGCAAGTCATCCGCGATGCGATTTTCCGCGAATTGCAAGCTCGTGCGCCACGTTCCTTTCCGGAAGATACAAATAAACACGTAGGTTTGGCATCGGAACCGGATATGACCTTTATCTGAACAAATTTGTGAGTGGTTGGTCCGTTTTTCGGTTTCGCCCTCACCCTTACCCTTTCCCCCGAGGAGAGGGAATGGCAAGGGAATATCGCGCAAGGTCAAGAGCCTCTGGTGTCTTTCCAGTCATTCCTGGTCCAAAAGGACTGGTCGCTCAAACTCATCCGTACCGCCAAAAGCTGACGAAAAATTCTCCTTCTCCCTGGGGGAGAAGGTCGGGATGAGGGCGGGCCATAAAAGCGTTCTTTTCAAGGAACAATGCGTCAGTGACTGTAAACTGACTCTGAATCAATAAAAAAGACCGGCTGCCATCACTGGAGCCGGTCTTTGCTTTTAACAGAGAGTATTTTACTACACCACGCTCGTTGAGCCCGGCACGGCGACAGGGTAGAAGCCGTTCGAATCCGGCAAAATCTTCGGCATCGCATCCCATGCGAGGGAGCTCGGAAAGAGATCAATCTGAGAATTCAAAGCCTCGTCCCATTCGATCATTTTCCCGGAGTAGGTCGCCATTCGTCCCATAATTGCGGTTAAAGTGCTCTTGGCGCCACGTTCCGCTTCATTGTAAGGAGTATCGTTCAAGATGGCGGCAAACAAGTCGTCGTGTTCCACCTGATAGGCATTCTTCTCTTTTTCTCCAAATTTCCAGGCATTGGGTCCGGTGATCGTATATCCGTTCACCGTACATAAACCCTTACTCCCCATCACGTGCTCTGAAACGCTCGTCCAGCAACCGCGTGTGTGCTGGCATTGGCTAAAGTTCCGGGCGCCGTTCGCGTATTCGAATTCGACCGCGTGATGGTCGAAGATTTCGCCGTAATCTTTTCCAGTCCGAACCTGGCGGCCGCCGATTCCGTGGCAACGAAGCGGGTAACCGTTATTCACCCAGTTAATGACGTCCAGATTATGAATGTGCTGCTCGACAATATGGTCGCCTCCGATCCAAACGAAATAATACCAGTTCCTCATCTGATATTCCATCTCCGTCTGGCCCGGCTGGCGCGGCTTAACCCATACCCCTGCATCGTTCCAGTAGCAGCGCGTAGCGATAATGTCACCAATCGCGCCGTCATGAATGCGCTTCAAGGTCTCGATGTACCCCTTCTGATGATGGCGTTGCAATCCGACGCCGACTTTGAGATTTTTCTTTTTGGCTTCTTCAGCCGCGGCTAGCACGCGTCGGACTCCGGGCGCATCCGTTGCGACCGGCTTTTCCATGAAAATGTGCTTTCCTTGCCGCACCGCTTCTTCGAAATGGAGCGGCCGGAAACCGGGTGGCGTCGCCAGGATGACGACATCGGCCTGGGCAATGGCGTTTTTGTAGGCATCGAAACCAACGAAGCGGTGCTCTTCCGGTACGTCCACACGGTCCGGATGTTCCTTCTTCAAAAGGGCCAGCGATCCCTCCAGCCGGTCGCGGAAGGCGTCGCCCATCGCGACGAGTTTGAGGTTGGCGGACGTGGAAAGCGCTTGATCAGCGGCGCCGGAACCGCGTCCACCGCAGCCGATCAACGCGATTTTTAGCTGATCGTTGCCCGCCGCGTGAGCGGATCGCTCGATGGAAAGCCCGCCTAAAAGCGCGCCCCCAACAGCAGTCGAAGTCGATTGTAAAAACGTCCGCCGCGATAGCTGCGGCCGTATAATTTGGGACTCTGGCTCGTTCATGAGTTTATGGGATTAAAAAACGGTTTCTTATTGGACGGCTCATGCGAACAACCCTATTCAGTCGTCGTTCGCGGAATGGACCGATCCTAATCTTTCTCGACACCGCTTGTCCAATACTTAGCGAGCTCCTCCGGCGAGGGGACATTCAAAGGGCGGATAATTCGGAAGCCGAGGAATTGAGCGTCCGTCATATACCAGATGCTCTTCGGAAGTTGTGGATCCTGAACCTTCCATGACTTGTCCGATGCTTTTCGGACTGCGCTGCGCAGGAGCGGCGCGGCATCATCCCAGCCACCGCCTCGAACGGAATGTGGGTAAGGTTTGGTGGCCTTATTCCAGGGAGCATCCACCAGCGCGGAGGTGAATTTGGAATAATAATCGGGATCGTATTGGTCGAGGGTCCATTCCGCCACGTTGCCATGCATGTCGTACAAGCCCCACGGGTTGGGTTTTTTGCGTCCGACCTTCTGATATTTCGAGCCGCTGTTCTTCGCGTACCATGCGTAATCGCCCAGGTCGGCTGGATCATCCCCGAATGAATAGGCCGTCTTCGTGCCGGCCCTGCAGGCATATTCCCATTCCGCTTCCGTGGGCAGCCGGTAGTAATGGCCCGTCTTCGCGCTCAGCCATTTGCAATAGGTGTTGGCCGCGTGCTGGGTCATGCTGATCGCGGGGTAACCGTCTTTCCCCATCCCAAAACTCATTTCTACGTAGGGAGTGGTGGGTCGTGTAACGGCATCGGCGGTTTTGTCTAAAGCACCATTGTAATTGTGCCGGACGCGGATTTTCTTCTCCTCTTCAGGAAACATGAATAACTCGTACTCCGGCCAGGTAATCTCATATTTTCCCATCCAGAACGGTTGAATGGCCACGTTGTGCTGCGGGCCCTCATCGGCATTCCGGCCGGCTTCGCTGGCCGGGCTGCCCATCACGAATTGTCCCCCCGGTATCGGAACCATTTCGTAGGACACATCTGTTCCGGGAACAACCTGCTTATAGGGCTGCATCTGAGCCTGCGTTGTGACTTTGAGATTTTCGACAATTTTCTTGTGAATTTCGGCCACCGTTTCCTCCGCTTCGGCCACGGAATTGTCCACCTTATGGGGGATCAACGTCAGCTCGTCCGGCCAGTTGGCGCCCTGGTCGATCCAATCGCGCAACAAGTCAGTCTGCTCTTTCGGTAGGGGGCCGCCTTTGCTCTTCGGAGGCATTAAATCATCATGGTCCGCGGGCAACACCGTTACCGTATAAAGGCGGCTTTCCTTCCCTTTCCCCGGGATGATTTCCGGGCCGTTTTCGCCGCCTTTGAATGCCAGGCTCTTGCGGTCCAGACGCAACTTCCCTTTGTCATGACCTTCCTGATGGCAACTGACACAGGATGATTCGAGGATTGGTTTAATATCCTTGGCAAAATCAACTTTTCGAACGGCGGTGAGTGTCAAACCAGCCGGCCAAACCGCCCCTTGCGCAATCCAATTCTTGAGCGAGTCCGTTTCCAGTTTTGAAAGAGTTGCGCCCTTCGGCGGCATGATATCTTCATGCCCGGGCGGCAGGACGGTGCTCGTGTAAATGCGGCTCTTCTCTGGATCTCCGGGCGTCAAATCGGACCCTTTTTCGCCCCCCTTGATCGCGGCTTCCCGCGAGTCCAACCGCAAATTTGCTCTCGGTTTCTCCGGCCCGTGGCATCGCACACAGTTCAATTCCAGAATTGGTTTGATATCGCGGGCGAAGTCCACTACTTCCGCGGCCGGGGAGCGCAATACGGCCAGAGCTCCAGTCGCTATTGCGAGGAAATAACGTTTATTCATGCGTCTATGAATTAGTCTCGTCATCGCTTCAATCAATGTCAACGCCGGACCTATTCCGGCCGAACCCGAATCGAGACGCCGTCCTCTAAATCAGCGCGTTACTGGCAAAAATTCAGGCCCGTTCCCGAATATGCACCCAGGTATGCACGTGAGGTTTTCCTCGGAAATACCAGAGCATCGCGGGGCCTTCCAATTGCCAGACGTCCCAAACTCCGTCCCCGCCAATGTCCTGGTTTTTGTAAAAGGCCATGTGCAGGTTATCAAATCCATTTGCCTCCACCAATTTCAACGCCTCATCGGCGTCCCGTTTGCGGAATGGCGCCAGCAAATCAGCCATCACCTTGCGAACTTCGTCCTTCTGGTCGCGCGTCAATTCAGTGAGGGGAATTCCGGGAAGACCGGTTTTTTTACCGGTGAGTTTGACCGTATCGTTTCCTTTTTCCGGACGCCCATCACCCAGCAAAGCCATCTCCCGTTGTTTGCCATTGAGCATTTGGAAGACGCCATTGGCGCGCAAGGCTTGATACCAATACACGTTTCCCGGGTGCGTTGCCGTCTCATCGAAGCTTTCCGCCGCGTGGCCGTAGAAAATGGGCCCGCCGAACGCCGCCCCTTCAACCGAATCACCGTCACAACGCCGGGTGCAATGCCGGCCGGTGAGGACAAATTCGAATTTATCTTTGCCGGGTTCTCCGAAGAGCGCCACGGACGAGCTGCCGAAACCTTCCTTTTCACTGTCATGCACGACCTGCTCCATCACCTTCTCCGCGTACTCCGGGCTGTGCATGCCCATAAAAATCTGCCGGATCATCTCCTGCTGGTCGGCGTTAAAAAATTCCTTAATCTTTTTATCAGTGATATGCCAGTTGTTGTCGACCTTCGAGCGCAAGGGATGATCGAAAGGGAAGACCACTGCCTTCCGTTGTGGCTCGGTCAAGCTTTTGTACAGCGTTGTGACCAACGTTTCAGGTTCTGCCGCCGGCTTATCGTCCGCGCGTAGAATTTCTTGAATCGGCAACGTGGCCGCGGCCGCGGTGGCGATTGAGGCTTTTTTCAGAAAAGTTCGGCGGCTGGGTGGAAAAGAGCAGTCGCACGCATCAGGAGAAGGAATCTTTTGCATAATCAAAGTTTAGAGGAATTGATGAGACTTACAATCATTTCTTGACACCCACCCCGATAACCCCATCGAACTCCGCGGGTGGGTAGATCATGGATGGAAAAAGCTTTCGCAGCGCCGCTGCGGTGCTCACCTGGATTGCGTCCTGTCGATTGGTCGTCCGACCGGCCAGTTCCAAGGTGAAGATTTGCCCGGGCGAAATCGGTGTGGCGGGTTTAATTTCGATTTCGACATCATTTTTCTTTTCTGGAATCACGTTCTCGCCGAGCGAGAAATGCTTTTCGCTCTCGTTCGCGGTGATCGAGATGGGGCCATCGTACCCGAAACGTTCGGCGGTTATTTTTACGCGCGCACTGCCTTCAACCGGCAATTGAACGCGATCGACTTCAATCGAGAGAGCGACCTCGGCTTTGGCCACGCTCGCATCGATCACATAATTGAATCCAGGTTCGCCGCGGCGATTCAACTCTTCGACCAACAACCGGTACGTTCCCGATTCTTTGAAAGTGTTTGTAATCGCGCCTTCGCTCAGTGCTGATAAATTGACTTCAGCCACTTCCGCGCCATTCGTCCGAATTACTTTCATATAAACGTCGCACGGGGATCCGAGGCTTCGGGTCTTTGCCTGGAGGAGGACTTTCTCGCCTTTCGCGGCAGTGAATTGGTAAAAATCGCGATCGCCCGGCTTCTCAAAACGGCCATTGATCGTGCAGGGAAGGGTAATGACATTCGCATGATCCGAATCATCGTTTGGTTCCTTTTCGGTGAGGGGAGGGAAGTCGCTTGTGGTGATCGCGAAAAACCCGCCTGGACCTTCCGGTTTGAACCGGACGTCGCAAAATTGCCGCTGCGCTTGGGAGACTTTCGCTAGTACATCCCCACCGATGTCGGCCGGGGCCAATTCCAGTCGGACGTCCGTGCTGCCCGCGGCCACGCTGAGAGGATACGCGCCGATGACCAAAGGAAAATTGCCAATTCGCAAATGATACTTTCCGCCTCCCTGAAATCCTGCATCGTGCAATTCGAGGACGTATTCGCCGCTCGCCGTAAACGTATGCGAAAACCGGCTGTCCGCGCCGAGCCCCGGATCATCTTCGCAGTAATGCAACTCTCGCCCGCGCTCATCCAGTAGGCGAAGCACCGAATCCAACGTCGAGCCGAGCCGCTGCGCGACGACTTCAAAAGCAACGCGCTCTCCTTTCGCCGCCCGAAATTTGAAATAATCGGATTTGCCTTCGCTGCACTTCCCATCGACCGCGATGGGTAATTGGAGCAACGCCGCTGAGGTAGTTGAATTGTTTTCGTTGGTAAGAGGTTGTGACGGCAAGTCATCGACGATGATCATTTGAAGTGCCGACACCCCATCCTGGTTGGCCACTCTCCATCCGGCCGGACCGCAGGAGACATTTTTCGGGAGGCTCACCCGGCAAACGGCTTTGTCATCCGTTCGACTGACGAAGCTCACGCTGCAAGGAAAGCTAAACCAAATATTTGAAGCCGTGGCCAGGTTGCTTCCCGTCAGAACCAGCTCGGTCGTTTTCCCCGGAGCTACTGACCATGGGGTGATTTTTTGCACCGAGGGAGTTTCGGCCAAAATGCCCAGCGAGCACATCCAGCAAAAAATGAGATGGTACCCGATCTTCCTTAAATCGTAGTAGCCGACATGAGTCGGCTCTAATTTCTCCTGATTTATACTCAGCGGACTCACATCGTTTACCACGAAGTTCAAACGCTGCCTCACTACGCCATTACTCCCATCACCGGCTTGCCCTCCGCGATCAACATCGGACGCTTGGCCGCACTGTAGACCTCCGTGTGCGGATCAATCCCCAGCAGATAAAATATCGTCGCGGATAAATCATCCGGCCGCACCGGATTCTCAGCGGGATATGCTCCATCCTTGTCCGAAGCGCCATAGACGAATCCTCGTTTCACACCGCCACCCGCCAACATGACGGTGTAACATTGCGGCCAATGATCCCGGCTCGCGTTTTGATTGATCTTCGGTGTGCGCCCAAATTCGCCCATCCAAACGACCAGCGTCGTATCGAGCAACCCACGCTGATCCAGGTCTTCCAAAAACGTCGGGAGCGTCTGGTCAGTCAGGGGCAGATGATATTTTTCAATAATCGGGTACATCCGTGTGTTATTGAATCCATGCGTGTCCCAACCGCCGGAAGTGGTGCTCTGACCACCAATACTGTTCGAAAAATAGACCGTGACAAATTTGGTGCCCGCTTCGACTAATCGTCGCGCCAGCAAACAACTTTGGCCGTACGTCGTACGCCCATACTTGTCGCGCAGGGCCGCCGGTTCCGACGAGAGGTCAAAGGCCTGCCTTAACTTCGACGAATTGAGCATCGCCAGCGCCTTTTCGTAGTACGCGTCCATTCCCTGGGCTGCCGCTGAAAAATCCAGGAGCCGAGTCTGGTCATCGATTAGTTTCTGCATTTCCCGCCGCTGCTCGAGCCGTTCGTAGGAAAGATTCGCCGGCAGGCTCAATTCCGGGAGGCGAAAATCCGGAGCGTTCGGATCCTGCGTGATCAGCAGCGGGTCATGCGCTTTTCCGAGAAAGCTGGCATGCTGACCAGGCGTCACCGACCCGTCGCGAATGATGTATGGATAGGCCACATGAGTGGGCATTTCTCCACTGATCGGCGCCAGCTTGTCGACCACGCAACCATACCCCGGAAATAAATCGATCGAATCGCGCAGCCGAATGTCATCGACCGGCGGAGCATGACCTGTCAACGCATAGTACGATGCGGAGTTATGATTCTTCATCGTGTGATGCATGCTGCGGATCAGCGTGACTTTATCCAATATCTTGGCCACCCGCGGCAACCCCTCGCAAACAGGAACACCGGGCAGACAACTGGAGATCGATTTTAACGGCCCGCGGATTCCCTCCGGCGCTTCCGGTTTTCGGTCGAACATGTCGATATGGCTCGGTCCGCCGAATTGATAGAGAAAAATAACCGATTTCGCGCGTGCCACCGGCGGTTTGGTCGATGCCTTGTTTTCGGCTGCCCGGAGCAGGCGTGGCATGTTGAGGCCGAGCAGACCGAGGCCGCCTACTTTGATCAATTGCCGCCGCGACATCTGGGCTGAATAAAAGTCCGGACAAGCGAAAGGCCGGTGTGTCGAGTAACTCATATCGTTATCTTCTCAAGATAAATTCCTTGGCGTTGATCAAGCTCCAGGTCAGGTCCTCAAGGGCCGCCCGTCGATCGCGTGCCTTTTCGATTAGCGCCGTCGCTTTATTCAACTCCGCCGCCGAAGGCGCCCGCGTCAGTGCCGTCCAGTACAATTCCTCAACCACCGACGCGGGGGACCGTCCCCCTTCGAGAAGCTTCGTCAGCCGATTATTTGGATCGATCAGCAGCGCGTTCAACGACGGTCCGCTGATCATTTGGAAAGCCTGGCTCATGGTCGGTTCGCAGGAGCGCTCACATTCCGAGGTCAGGAGGCGCGCGGGTTTGCCGAATGTCTCCAGGAAATGATCCACTTCTCCCCCCTTTGAATCCCGCTTGCGCTCCGCCAGGGCTCCCGGTAATTGACTGGCTCTCACGCCTGTCGGATAACCGGCGAATTTCACCGGCACGCCCGTGACTTCACTTTCGCAATCAAGAATCTGTTCCGCCGTCAATCGCCGGACCAGAGCATGCGCGTAGTTTGTTTCGTCATCGCGATTCGTCTCGTTGGGCTCAGAGGACGTTTGATAGGCGCGCGAGTTCATGATCACCCGAATCAGCGCTCGCATGTCGAATTTGCGCGCAACCAGTTCCCGCGTCAGTGCTTCCAGCAGTTCCGGATGGGATGCCGGATTGGTCGCGCGAAAATCATCAATCGGATCGACCAATCCGCGGCCCATCAGATGAAACCAAATGCGGTTTGCCTGGGTTCGCGCAAAAAATGGATTGTTGGTGCTGGTCAACCATCCTCCCAAATCGGAAAGATAATCGGCGCCATCTTCCGGCAGCGGTTTTGTGCTGCCGAGAAAACGGGGTTTCGCTGGTTGCCCCGTGCGCGGATTTTTTACGCTTCCTTTCCGGGCCATGTAAACGATCTGCTCTCCCTTAAACTCATGCTGATCGTTGCTGTCGCGCCGGCGATTCTCCACGATTTTGTACTGCACGCGCGAAAATAAATCCGTCCAGTCAAAGTAATCGTCCTGCGACCAGCGATCGAACGGGTGATTGTGGCACTGGGCGCACTGCAAGCGCGTGCCGAGAAAAACCTGAGCCGCGGCTTCAGCCCGCGCGGCTGGCTCCCGGTTGGCGCGGTAATAATTCGCGGCGGGATTATCGTAAGTGCTGCCGCGGGCGGAAATCAATTCCCGCGCAAACTGATCGAGCGGCTTGCCCTCAAAAATGCTCTGCCGCACCCAGCGGTGAAAATTCTCCACCCCTTTGCGGTCGAGCACCCGCTCTTCATTTCGCAGAAGGTCGGACCACTTTAACGCCCAAAAATCGGCAAATTCTCCACGCTGCAACAAAACATCAATTTTTTTGGCCCGTTTGTCCTTTTTCTTGTCGCTGACGAAGTCCCGCGCTTCGTCCGCCGTCGGCAGAATTCCGAGTAAGTCCAAATAGGCCCGCCGCAGAAAAACTTCATCATCGCACAGTGGCGAAGGATTCATCCGCAACCGGCGCAGCTTCGCAAAGATTTGTTCGTCCACAAAATTGCGCGGTCGCGGCTTGCTCCATCGATACTCGGGGCGCACCGGTACGAACGCTAACCGAACCGCTGCCTGTTTTCCCAGGTAGCGAACCAGCACCGTTGTTTCGCCGAAACCGTCCGCTTCGACCACTCCTTCCGGACTTACTTTTGCGATGGCATTTGCAGCTTCATACACCGCCATGTCACTGACATTCCTTCTCCGGCCATCCGAAAAAACGGCTTCCGCCGAAATCGTAATCCGGTTGGTTGGTTCGAGCAGGACTTGATCCGTTGGATTGACGTTGAGTTGTGTCAGAACCGGCGCGCTCGAACCATCATCCTGCGCGCCTTCCGTGATCCAGGCACGCAATGTTGCGTATTGGGGAGAATCTTTCTTGAACCGTTGGCCTCCTTCATGCGCCAGCAAACCCGCGGGTTTCATCAGGAGCAAACTTTCTTCCGGCGCGACAAGGTTGATCCGCCGTCCCACCTGATCGTGGGTCAGCGCTTGAAAGTCGAGTTCAGGACTGTCCCCCCGCAGAGAAAGTTTAAAGCCTGCCTTCCCGTTGGCGTTCCCATGGCAAGCCCCGGCGTTGCAGCCGGCCTTGGAAATGACCGGCATGACATCGGTGCGAAATGACACCGCGCTCTGAACCGATGGCAATCCGCTCGTCAGAACCAGGATGCCGGCAAAAAAGCCGGACATCGTTCTTTTTGCAAAAAACGGCGAGCGTCGGGACAACATGGGATTTCGATCCTTAGTCTTCTACTTCTCTGACGAAAATCAAGGCCGATCGCTTCAACGAACCGTCTCGAACTTGCGATCCTTCTTTTACCGGCCGTCCGCATTAATTCCCCTTGCGATAGTCTCCGCAATGATGCGTTGCAGCCGGGCAATTTCGGCATCTTGAGGCGCGAGCGCCGCCGCGTGGGCAATATACACTTCAGCCTGCCGGAGCTTGCGGGGATATACTTGGCGATCGTACCTTAGACAGTGCTCTGCCAGTTGAGCCAGGGCCAAAACATTGGTCGGCGATAGCCGGACCGCCTCTTCGGCTCCCGCACTGGTTTCGTCGCCCATGCGTGCATGAATGTATTCTGGAATCGTCACCGAAGCGGAAGGAGAGATAGCCCGCGTGTTGCGGTTGGCGAAAAACCAGTTGCGCCACCGAGTGTAAAAGTCCCCGGATACATTCTCATCTGCCTTTTCTTTGTGCTCCAGCAATTGATCTTCCTCCGCGAATTCCAAGAGGCCCTCCTGGTTCAGCTTTTGCCCTGATAGGGCCTCAGCCAGGTTCGGCAGCCACGGGGGCACGGGTATCGGCGGATCGAGGACTTCCCATATTCGCGCGTTTCCAGACCCTTCGTCGACAGCGATAAGCCGGCGTCCATCCGGGCTGAATTCAATCGAAACAACCGCGCTTTCATGTCGCAACGGTTCGCTCAAGGGATAGCCCGTTCCCGCATCCCAAAGCCGCGCGGTTTTATCCTCGGACGCGGTAGCAATGCGGCGGCCATCCGGGCTAAACCGGGCCATCAAAACCCGGCCTGCGTGCTGCATTCGCGCCAATAATTTGCCCGTCTGGGCATCCCAGATATGCGCGGACTGATCTTGTCCCGCAGTCGCCACCAGTTTCCCATTCGCGCTGAATTCGGCCCAATAGATATGTCCGCGGCTATGCCGGAAAGGTTCTCCGAATTCCTGACCCGTCCGTGCCGCCCAAATCCGCGCGGTCCCATCCTGCGACGCCGTAACGATTCGCTGGCTGTCCGGGCTGAACCGAATCGAGGTGAGGAAAGATTTGTGCGCCGGCCCGTCGGAAAACCATTCTCCTGTTTGAGCGCTCCAGGCGGATGTTCCCCCTCGCTCATCTCCGCTGACGATAACCTGCCCATCCGGGCTAAACTCGAGAAACGAAAGCGGCCAGGCTTTTTTTCGAGTTTCAAAAAGAACACGGCGCAGTCGCACATCCCAGACCCAGACAGTTCCATCCGCGCAAGCGCTGGCAAGCTTCCCGCCATCCGGGCTGAAGCGAACAGCGTTGACGGTCGAGGCGTGCGGAAGTGCCTCCCCGACAGTTTCGCCGGTCCTGGCATCCCACAGACAAACGGTTCTGTCGCTGGATCCAATCGCTATCATCCCGCCGTCTGGGCTCAGAACCGCGGATCGAAAGAGTCCCGGGCTTTGGATATTGGTGATGGAACGATGTCCCGAATCCGCGAGCCACATCTGCGCCCGAAAGGGTGACGAGATGAGAACGTACTTGCCATCCCGGCTGAATCGAGCGCCTTCCGCGTTCAATTTCGCCAAACCATGCCGCAATTTGTCTGGCAGCGCCGCGCCTGGGAGAGTGTCTCGCACGAGCACGCCGTGAATCGACATGGTCGCCACTCTCTGTCCAGAGGGATCGAGCGAGGCGATTCCCTGGTTGAAGAACATCTCGCTGGCTGGTTTTGCACTCTCAGCGTCCCAGATCCGCCCGGTTTGATCCCTGGCCGAAGTCAGCAAATACAATCCATCGCCACTCGATGTGACACTCTCCACCTGTTCATGATGCCTCAGCGGATCGAGCACCGGTTCGCCCGTTTCGGCGTCAGCCATGCGAACCGTATCGTCCGAGATGTTCATAATGATCCGTGTTCCATCGGGCGTAAATGTGGCGTCGATGGCGTATACGTCGGTAATGTAACGGGTAAACTCTTTCCAAATCAGCCGACCGGAAACCGCGTCCCAGACAGCGACGGACGATGTGCTCTCGCGCACCGTCAGAACCTTCGTTTCATCCGGACTAAAACTGGCGGAACGCAGACCGGGCCCTTCCTTTGGCGTTTCCAATACCAATTTGCCAGATGGAATGGCCCAAACGCGAGCGGCGCCGTCAACCGATGCGGTCAACAGGCGTCCGCCATCCGCACTCAACTCGACTGCCGTCAAGCGTCCGCCATGCTCAAGCGGATCGATCAAAGCATCACCGGTGGCCGCATCCCAGACCCGCGCCGAACCATCCGCCGAGACCGTTACAACCTGCTGGCCCGTCCGAGAAAAGAACGCTCGCTCCACGGCCTCTTTATGCGCCATGGGTTTGCCAATGAGACGACCACGCCGCGCGTTCCAGACTCGAGCGCTTTTGTCATCGGATGCGGTCGCAATAAATTGGCCGTCCGGGCTAAATTCCACTGAGTTTACATTTCCGTCATGACGGAGGGGCGAGCCAATCCACTGGCCTGTTTGCCAGTCCCACACGCGCACGGTGTTTTCGGATGAGATTCCCGCCAACCGCAAGCCGTCCGGACTGAACTTTGCGAATTGAGAGAAGATTTCATCGCGCGGTTTGGCGATCGGTAGCGCAAACGTCCGTTGCGTAAGCGCTGAAATCAGCCGCGCTGTGGCAACCCGATTCGAGGGATTCTCGCGGACCAGACGTGCCAGCCTCGGCAGAGCTTCCCTGGCATTGTCTTGCCTCAACAATTCCTCGACTCTTTGCAGTTCGATTTGAACAAGCGCTTCTTCCGCTCGATGACGTTGTTCATTCGCCGCGACCTTGGCCTGGGTTTCGCTTAGCGCTCGCGCTTCAGCGTTTTTGCGGGCTATGTCTGCCTGGCGCCATTGCCAAAAAATACCCGCCATGGCTATAAGCAGCACGACTACAACACTCGCGGAAAGTGCCGCCACCACTGGTTTTCTCCGAACCCACTTGATGCCCCGCTCCCAACCGGTGCTGGGGCGCGCGACGATTGGCTCATGTCTCAACCACCGATCCAGATCGTCCGCCAGTGTTTCAGCGGAACCGTAACGGGCATTTTCGCTCTTTTCCAGGCACTTTAAACAAATGGTCTCCAGGTCGGAGTCCAGTGTTTTCCGCAGGGAGCTGGGAGGCTCTGGTTCCTGCTCGACAGCCATCCTCATTACCTCCAGCGGGCTATCCGATTCGAAGGGAGGTTTGCCGGTTAAGAGCAAGTACAGGATTGCGCCCAGGCTGTAGATATCCGCTGCGGTGCTCAGATGCTTGGTCTTTCCGGCCGCTTGTTCCGGCGCCATGTAATGCGGCGTCCCCATGGCTGTCCCGCTGATCGTCATTTCCTGCCCCGAATTCACCCGCTTCGCGAGACCAAAATCGGTTACGTGAGGTTCTCCCCGGCCGTCCAGAAGGATGTTACCTGGTTTAAGGTCTCGATGTAGAATTCCACGCTGATGGGCGTAATGAACCGCCCGCGCCACGCGTGACATCAACCGCGCCACGCCTTTTTGGTCTCCCAGAAATTTTTCCCTTCTCAACGCCAGGCTTCCGCCCTCCACAAGCTTCATGCTGAAGTAATGCCGCCCCAGATGTTCGCCGATTTCGTAGATGGGCACGATATTCGGATGGTCCAGTTGGGCGACGGCTTCAGCTTCGATTTGAAAACGCTTGATTTCGGCGCCGCCGGCAAACTCTCCCGATAAAATCATCTTCAACGCCACGACGCGGTTAAGGCTGGTTTGGCGCGCCTTGTACACAATCCCCATACCTCCGCGGGCGATCTCCTCTAGAAGTTCATAGTCACCGAAATAACGCACTGTTCCGAGGGCAGATGCCGGTTCAATGGGCTCCGCTTTTTGAACGGGACCATCCCCCGTGAGTGTCGGGGTGTTATCCTCCAATCCCTGCCGTATTAAGCATTGCGGACAGAAACCCCGGACGTTATTACCGTCAAGGCCCGCCCCACACTCCGCGCACTTTCCGGCTGTTCTCATTAGGGATGATTGTTTTTATGATGTTCCATCCACCCTTTACAGAACAAAAACCGCCGAAAGGTTACCGCCTTCTCCGAATGGTGTGCTAAGGCGGGGTCTCGCAGAAATCGCCTTCCTTCGAGGCGTCCTTGACAGATGGGACACCCAAAATATAGTTCAGCCAACATGAATGATGCTTCTACGGGTGCTGGTGAGGAGCCTCCATCGTCTCGTTTGTCCGAGTCTCCTAAGGCATTTCGCTCCGCTGGGCGTGGCTTTTGGGCCAATATTCCTGATTCCGATTGGAATGATTGGCGCTGGCAACTGAAACATCGGATTACTTCCCTCGAGCAACTGTCGCGCTACCTTCCGACGCTCACTCCGGAAGAACATGCCGGTACGTTGTTGGCCAACAGCAAGTTAGCAATGGCCATCACACCTTATTTCTTCAACCTGATCGATCCGGCCGATGAGAATTGCCCCATTCGCCGCCAGGTCATCCCGAGGATTGAAGAAACGCGGGTTGCCTCGTGGGAAATGGCCGATCCTTGTGGCGAAGACAGCCACTCCCCGGTTCCAGGGTTGGTCCATCGATATCCGGATCGCGTTCTGTTCCTGGTGACCGACCGGTGCGCCGCTTACTGTAGATACTGCACCCGTTCTCGTCTGGTCAGCAACGCCACGGGTTATGATTTTCATCCTGAGTTTGATAAGCAAATCGCTTATATTCGCGAACATTCTGAAATTCGTGACGTTTTGCTGAGCGGCGGCGATCCGCTTCTCTTCAGTGATGATAAGCTGGCGCATCTCCTAAGCCAGTTGCGGGCCATACCGCACGTCGAATTTCTCCGGATCGGCTCGCGGATCCCGATTTTCCTACCCCAACGCATCACGCCGGAACTTTGCGCGATGCTAAAGAAATTTCATCCGCTGTTCGTGAGCATTCATTCGAATCACCCGCGTGAATTGACGACGGAAGTTCGGGATGCCCTCGGCCGCCTGGCGGATGCTGGTATTCCTCTCGGTAACCAGTCCGTCTTGTTGCGCCACGTTAATGACAGCGCGGAAGTGATGCGCGCACACGTGCAAAAGCTCCTGATGTGCCGCGTGAAGCCGTATTATCTCTACCAATGCGATCTGATCCATGGCTCGGCACATTTGCGGGCCAGTGTTCAACGAGGGTTGGAAATCATGCAGAACTTGCGAGGCTACACGACTGGGTACGCCATCCCTCAGTACGTCATTGACGCGCCGGGGGGCGGGGGAAAGGTGCCAATCAATCCGGACTATGTGTTGAGCCGGAACGCCGATCGCGTTTTGATCCGGAACTTCGAAGGAAAGATCTACGATTACCCGGAAGCCGTCGATGGTACTCCTCTGGTCGAGCCGACAGAGAAGATCGAGGAATGTTGCGGCCATGGCGCGTGAATCACGCGCTGCTAAAATTCAGCGCGTCGCGGCCATTGTCGAACGGCTCAAAACGGCCTATCCGAATGCTCATTGCGAATTGAATTTCAGCAATCCCCTCGAGTTGCTGATCGCCACCATTCTTTCGGCGCAATGCACGGATAAGCAGGTCAATATCGTCACAGCGGAGCTTTTCAAGAAATACCGGACCGCCGTCGATTACGCGCAGGCGGATATTGCCGTGCTGGAGCAGGACCTCCGGGCCATTGGGTTATTCCGCAATAAGGCGAAAAACATAAAGGCTTGTTGCCAGTCGTTGGTCGAGAAGCACCGGGGCGAGGTTCCGCAAACAATGGAGGAGCTGACTGCCTTGAGCGGGGTGGGCCGAAAAACCGCCAACGTCGTCCTTGGGAATGCGTTTAATATAAATCACGGCGTCGTCGTGGATACTCACGTTGCGCGGCTTTCCGAACGGTTGGGCCTTTCGAAGGAACAGGATCCAGCGAAAATCGAAGCGGTGCTTCAGATGTTGGTTCCGAAAGATGACTGGACGTTGTTCAGTCATTGGTTGATTTGGCATGGCCGCAGGCGGTGTCCGGCCCGAAAACCTGACTGTGATGCCTGCGAAATTGCTGAACTCTGCCCCAGCCGCCTCAAATCAACACCATGAGTGCCTGGCTGGTTCTCGACAGCGGGGTTGGGCCTCCGGCCTGGAACATGGCATTGGACGAGGCGCTCATGGAGCATGCCAAGTTGGCGGGCGTCCCCACTCTCCGCTTTTATGGGTGGAGTGAACCAGCCGCGACGTTTGGCTATTTCCAAAAATATTCCGAAGTGGAACAAATGACGCCGTTGCGGCCGCTCCTGCGCCGCCCGACGGGGGGTGGGCTCGTGCCACACGACCATGACTGGACCTACAGCGTCATTATTCCGCCAGGCGACCCCTGGTACGAACTCTCCGCCGTTCAGAGTTATGAGCGTGTCCATCGCTGGATCGCCCTGTCGTTAGCGCGTTTCAATTTGCAGACCAGCCTTTCGGTCAAGTCATGGAAAGATGCTCCAGGGCAATGCTTTGCGGGGGCTGAGCGGTTCGATCTTTTAAAAGGAGGCCGGAAAATTGCCGGCGCGGCTCAGCGAAGGTCGAAACAAGGTCTTCTCATCCAGGGCAGCCTTCAACCTGTCCCTCCAGAGATCGGGCGGCGTCAGTGGCAGGATTCCATGTTACTCACCTCTCCCTGCGACGGCGTGAAGTGGACGCCTATGGAGCTGCCGGAACTGACTCGAGTCCGCGCGGAAGCCATTAAAGTTGGAAAGTACAGCCAAAGTGATTACAATCGCAAAAGATAGCACCAAATTTGCTGTCACAGTCTTGTGTGGCCGGTGATCAGCCCCTTGTGTTGAGTCTATTTTTGCGTAGGATAATCAGTGCGGTACTCATTTCATTTACGTCAGCCGGGCTTCGCCGCTGCTTTCTGGCAGAGTGTCTTCGCGTGCGTTCTCGTGTCCCTATCCGTTTCCTTTGGCCAGGAAAAGCAGATTCGCTTACGGAATGAGATTATCCACACGTCCCCCTCGCACACCGGAACGCTCCACGCGGAATCGTCCGATTCTCCAACAAACGGGCTTTTCCTCGTTCAATTCGAAGGCGTTCTGCAGCCTGCCTGGCGGGAAGTGCTCGCCTCGAATGGTGTCACGCTGCTGCGCTCGGTCCCTGACGACGCCGCCATCGTTCGACTGAAAGGCACACGCCTTCAAAGCGTTCGGCAGCTCGGGTTTGTTCGCTATGTCGGGCCTTACAAGGTCGAACACAAGGTCCACCGGCAATTGCAAGACGTTGTCAAAGGATCTGATTTGCGCGTCGGGATTCTCCTCGCCCCCGACGCCGGTGGCATCGAATTCCGATCAGTTTCCCGTCATTTTCAACGGATTATACGCCAATCGAAATCACGTTTTGGAAATGTCATTCAAGGCATTGTCCGGCCTGCGGATTTGGCGTCTTTGGCCCAATCCCCGGCGGTCCTTTGGATTGAGCCTGGGTCAACGCCCAAACTCCTCGACGAGATTTCGGCTGAAATTACGGAAGGCGAACGCGATGGCCCCGGTACCGACGTGCAGTTTCTCGGTTTTGATGGCCGGGGAGTAACGGTTTCGGTGGCCGATAGCGGACTTGATAATGGAGATGCAGCCACCATGCATCCGGATTTGGCCGGTCGGGTTGACCAATTCTTTTTTTACGGCAGCTTGCTGGACGCCGCCGACGAGCACAGCCATGGGACGCATGTCAGCGGCATTGTCGCCGGGAATGGAGCGACCGGCGAGACCGACGAGAACGGTTATCTCTACGGCTTGGGAATGGCCCCGCGCGCTCACCTCGTCGCTCAACGCATTTTCGATGGCGTTGGTGGTTTTGAAGCTCCGCCCAGTAACGAGGTGCTAACGCATGATGCGGTTCGAGCTGGCGCCGTCATTGGCTCGAACAGTTGGGGTGATGACACTCAAGGTCGCTACGATCTCAGTGCAATGGAATTCGACGCGTTGGTGCGTGACGCGGACAAGGACACTCCTGGCGATCAACCTTACATTTTGGAGTTCTCGGCGGGCAACGCCGGGCCGGGACAGCAAACGATCGGGAGTCCGGCAGTGGCCAAAAACGTGATCGCGACCGGCGCGTCGCAAAATAACCGCCTTGATTTTTTCATTTACGCGGAGGGCCAGGAGGCGATGGCCGATTTCTCAAGTCGTGGACCGTGCGAAGACGGCCGCATCAAACCGGACGTCGTCGCACCGGGCACATGGATCGCTTCGCTGCAATCGGCCTCCGCGTCGGATGATAATTCGTGGATGGGCATATCGCCCTTTTATCAGTACCAAGGCGGGACCAGCCAGGCCGGACCGCACGTCTCGGGCGCCGCCGCTGTTTTCGTCCAGTACTATCGGGAGACGCACCAGGGCAAAACGCCATCTCCCGCCTTGGTGAAAGCCGCGTTGATCAATTCCGCGGTTGATATGGATGATGATTTCGGAACCGATCCGGTTCCGAATAACGATGAAGGTTGGGGTCGGATCGACCTCAGCGAAATGATCGGCGCCGATCGGAAATTCGACTTCACGGACCAAACTGATTTGCTGAGCACCGGCCGGACATTTGAAAAGCGATTCATCGTGGCCGATCCGAACGTCCCGCTAAAGGTCACCCTTGTTTACACCGATGTTCCCGGTCTGCCCGCTGCCATTCCCGCGCTGGTGAACGATTTGGACCTGGAGGTTGTGGGGCCGGACGGGACGGTCTACCGTGGCAATCAATTTCTTGATGGCGAATCCACCGGCAACGCCGCTGGTTCGGATCACCTCAACAACGTTGAAGCCGTTCATATCGCGGAGCCCCTGGTCGGTGAATATATCCTTCGTGTGATCGGCCGCAACGTCGTCGAAGATGCCCGGCGTGATACCGTGGCCATTGACCAGGACTTTGCACTGGTCGTTTCCGGGCCTCTTCCCGCGCAAGGGCAGGGGGTGATCGGGCTCGATCGCCGCGCCTACACCGCTCCGGGCGTAGTTCAGATCAAGTTGATTGACTTTGATCTGGCCGGAAAACCAAACGTCGACGTGACGGCTTCGAGCACAACCGAAATCACACCGATGACGGTCAAGCTGCTCCCCTTTGGCGCCGCTGGCGTCTTTACCGGAAGCGTGACTCTCGCCACTGGACCGGCCGTTGCCGACAACAAACTTCAGGTCAATCACGGCGATCTGATCAAAGTCCAGTATCACGATCTGTCGCCAGCCGGCGATGTTTTGGCGCAAGCCGATGTCGATTTACTTCCGCCGGTGATTAGCGATGTCGCTTCGACAAACCAATTCGGAAAACAAATCGTTTCGTGGCAAACCGACGAACAGGCGACGACAATCGTTCGTTACGGCACCAACAGAATTTTGACGTTCGCACTGACCAACAACGCATTTGTCCTGGACCATGCCCTCGGCCTTGCGGGGCTAAAGGAAGGTTCCACCTATCAATTTTCGGTTGTTTCGGTTGATGAAGCAGGCAATGCCGCGACCAACGACAATAAAGGCCAGCTTTTCAGTTTCATCGCCAAGCCGGCCTCCACCGTGTTGCTGGTGGATGCCTACATCCACGACCCGAACGATGACAGTATGGAAATTCCGGTTAGCAGTTACACGGATGCACTGGATGCCACGGGAGTATCTTACGATGTTTGGAACATCACGAAAAATGGCTCGCCCGCTCTGGCCGACTTGACCCCGTTCCGAGTCGTGATGTGGCGAATCAACGATAGCATTTACGAAAGCACATCCACTCTGACTGTCCCTCAACAGACCGTCATCAGTAACTACGTCAATAACGGCGGTTCGTTTTTCATGAGTTCGATGGAAATTTTGAGCCGCGTCGGCAATGTCTCTTTCCGCACGAATATTCTGCATATGGGCGAGTTTATCACGAACCCCGATCCGACTTCGAATTGTGCGACGTGCGACGAAGACCATGGCGTTCCCGTTGTCCAAGGCCGTGACCGCGATCCGATCAGCAATGGTGTGGACGTCACTCTCGACTACTCCCAATATCCCGTCATCGAGTTGGAGCCGATCGCTCCCAATATCGGTCCGGACGTGAGCGACACGTTCGTCCCCACTACGAATGCGGCTGCAATTTTTATTGATGGCGATTCCGGCAAAAAAGTTGGGGCTAGCTATCCTCTCACGGGACAGGACAGCCCAGGGCGGGTGGTTTTTCTGTCGTTTCCGCTCGACGCCATTCCGCTGACCGGCGATGCGCCGAATAACCGCGCCGTCATTCTGCGTAATATCCTCGATTTCCTGGCTCCGGGATTGAATGGTTTTGGAACGATTGCGCTCGACAGTGCCACCTTCACCATTCCGTCTCAAGTCACCGTCGAAGTGGCCGACTCAGATATGGCGGGCCGGACGGATGTCACGGTGCAATTTTTCAGCACCTCGCAAACCAATGGGCAAACGATTCGCTTAACCGAAACGGTCCGGCCCGGACTGTTCCGTGGCACGATTACCCTGGTCGCCACGAATCAGCCCATCGCAGCAGGCCGCTTGCGCGTTAAAGCGGGGGATAGCATCTCGGCCGAATATTTCGACCAATCAACTCGGGCGACTGTCCGCGCCGTGGCCGATATCGACACGAGTGTTCCCACGATTTCCGATATTTCCGTCGATCCACTGTACGAAGTGGCCACGATCACTTGGGAGACCTCGGAGCAGACCGATGCCCTGGTGCAGTTCGGTGAATCGACATTCCTAGGCCGGACGGCCTATCGGGCGGCGTTCGAAACCGATCACGAAGTCACGCTGTTGGGCTTGCAACCAAATCGGCTTTATTACTACCAGGTCGTCAGTCGCGATCCCGCCGGCAACACGGCCGTCGATGATAACAAGGGCAAGCTCTACACCTTCCAAACGTTGAAACCAATTTCTCCGCCCTGGTTCGATGATCTGGAAAGAACAAACACGAACTGGACTGTTTACAGCGCGGACGAAAGTGAAACCGGGTGGGAACTCGGACCTCCGGCCAATGGGCTCGAGTCACGTGCCCATTCAGGCACGAACGTCTGGGGCAGTAATCTTTACGGGAGCATTAACGAAGTCGTCGAAACCTTCCTGATCAGTCCCGCCATTGACCTCTCGGGCGGAAACACCGCCTCCGTACGCTTCTGGCACTCTTACGATTTCACCGCCGACGCCATCACGGAACTGGGCCAGCTCATGATTATCACGAACAATGACAGCGCTCCGGTTACCCTGGTGCAATACGATGACACTTCCGGCGGGTGGGAGGAACAGGATGTGGACCTCAGCGCGTATCTAGGCCACGTCGTTCAATTGATCTGGCATTATGAATTGCTCGATTTTTCCGCCGATGGACACCAACATCCCGGCTGGTTACTCGATGATATTTCCGTAAGCGTCACCAATATCATTCGCGGGACTATTCGCGTGACGAATAATCTCGCCCAAGGGGCGTTCACGATTACCGGATCTTCCGAATTCGCTGGTCAAGGCTGGGATTTTTCCACGACCAATGCGATTGCTGGTACGTACGTGATCAATTTCGGCGCGGTGCCGTACTACGTGACGCCCGCGCCACAAACCAACATTCTTACCGCCGGCGCGCCCATCCTGTTTCGCGGCGTTTACACCTTCCCCGACACGAATGGAAACGGCATTTCCGATTTGTGGGAGCAGCAGTTTTTCGGAACAGTTTCCGCCGCTCGCACGCGACTGACCGATTCAGATTCCGACGGCGCCCCTGATTTAGCGGAATTTATCGCCGGAACAGATCCAAAAGATAAATCTTCCGTCCTCAGGGCTGCGGTTCCCGTACCTCTTCCCGGTGGACGTCTCCGTCTCGATTGGGCTTCCGTGCCAGGGAGGTACTATCGGGTTTTGGGCAGTGTTAATGGCGTCACTTGGACCTCATTTTCAGGGTGGCTCCGCTCTGTCGGACTTCAAAACTCGTACATCGTCCCGCCCTTGGATTCAAAGCTTTCCTACCTTTTCCGCGTCGAAGTCGCTCCTTAACGGAGGGCTTTTTCGCCTTCAGCGACGGGCCTAGCCCAATCTCAGGTTTTTGCTGCCATTGAGAATAGCTCTTCCGGTCGTACGTTTAAAAAAAGGAGACAGAATACTTATGCAACAACATCAAAAAATTAAAATTCCCCAACGCGTGATCACGCGTGGCGCGCTCTGCGCTGCGACCGCGTTTTCATGTTTGGCCCTGCACGCGGATAATGACAAAACCGCGAATGATAAAGACACCAGCTTCCTAAAAGAAGCCGCCGAAGGCGGCAAAATGGAGGTGGAAATGGGACGTATGGGGTCCCAAAAAGGGCAAAGCGCGGAAGTCAAACAGTTTGGCGAACGCTTGGTTAACGACCATACAAAAGCAAACGATGAATTGATGCAGCTCGCGCAGAAAAAGGGCGTGATGCTCGATTCAGTCAGCAGTGCACACAAGGATCATTCGATGGAGCAGTTTTCCAGCAAGACTGGCACTGACTTCGACAAGGCTTTTACGAAGCACATGATCCGCGATCATAAGAAGGACATAGCCAAGTTCGAGAAGGAGGCCGCTGAAACATCCGACGCCGATGTGAAAGCGTTCATCAATAAAACTTTGCCAACGCTGCGCGAGCACCTTCAAACTGCCCAGAGCATCGGTCGCAGTTTAGGCTTGGATGACAAATCGGTCACGTTGAATGAAGACAACTTCAGTATCGATACGTCGGCCGCCGGTGGGACCGCTAGTGTCCAAACAGACACAAGTGAAAGCCGCTTGGCCCATCACAGCGACGCCAAACCGTCGGCGCAATTGGACGTTACCACGGAGAAATCGGTAAGCGACCGAACCTCGGTAAGCGACCGAACCTCCGAACAGAACGCCCCCGCATATAGCCCGAGCTCGGAGAAAGATCTAAGTGCGTCGTCCAGCTACAACAGTTCTGGCTACACCAGCGACAATAGTACTGCGAGCACCTCGATCAGCTCCGATACCGAACACCGCCGCTTCTTCCAAAAGGGGGATGGACGGGTTCTCGGGATGAGTACGGACAAGAGTGACGGAAAACTCTTGGGCTTCATCCCCTGGCATCACAAAGCTGCTGCCGGCGCGGACGTAAACGTCAGTACCAGCCGGAGCTCCGAGGATATGAGTGTCGGTGCGCCGCCTAATAGCACTTCAGAACGGAACTCCGGGTACAACAGTGCTGCGACGGCCACAGACCGTGACACCACCGCAAAAGACCACCATCTGTTTGCCAAAAAATTGAGCTACAGTGAGGTCCCCGCGCCGGTTCAGGAGACAATCAAAATCCAGGGCGGCTCCGCTGATGTGAAGAACATCAAGATGGACACCGAAAATGGCAAAAACGTCTATCGCGTGGAGTTCAAACGCGAAGGAAAAAACGTCGTCCTTCATATCAATGAAGACGGCACGCTGATCAAAGATAGCAGAACGAATCGATAAAAAAGGGAACATCAGCTCGGGGAGAGCTGAACGGAGGCCGCGGGCGGTTGCGCTCGCGGCCTTTTTGCGCTTTCCATCGGCGCAAAATAAAATGAGATTCAGGGATGGCTGATGTAGATCTAATTTTAGAAGATCATAATGAGTCGGTATTTACGATCCGTACGAAAGCTGCCGGGCCGGCCGGTAGCTTGCCTCTTACCCCGGAGTTCCTCTCCGAACGCCCCAGCGGCGACCTATTTGGACTCACGCAAAACGCGGGAATGGGATGGGACCCTCGCGAGCTTGGCCGAAAGCAATTCCTGATCTTAAGCACACAAGGTGGCTTGAGAGCTCCCAATGGGGAACCAATCGCCCTCGGCTATCACACCGGGCACTGGGAAATTGGCCTTTTAGTCGAGGCTGCTGCGAGGGAGTTGCGAGCCCTGAAAACAATCCCTTTCGCCGCGTATTGTTCGGATCCGTGCGACGGTCGCACGCAGGGAACTACCGGCATGTTCGATAGCCTCCCTTATCGGAACGACGCCGCTCAGATTTTTCGGCGTTTGATTCGATCGTTGCCCACGCGGTCTGGCGTTCTCGGCATAGCCACGTGCGACAAGGGGCTTCCCGCCATGATGATGGCTTTGGCCGGCATGCGCGATTTGCCATCCGTTTTGGTCCCGGGCGGCGTCACACTGCCTCCGGTCACGGGGGAAGATGCCGGTAAAGTGCAGACGTTGGGGGTGCGCTACGCGCATGGGTTGGTGTCCCTTGAGGAAGCCGCCGATCTTGGCTGCCGTGCCTGCGCTTCGCCCGGGGGCGGCTGCCAGTTCCTAGGCACCGCGGCCACCTCGCAGGTTGTCGGCGAAGCTCTCGGCTTAAGCCTGCCGCATTCCGCGCTCGCTCCCTCCGGCGAAGCCGTCTGGCGTGATATGGCGGTTCGCTCCGCGCGCGCATTATGTCATCTTGAAGCGAAACGGATCACGGCGGGCCAAATCATCACTCAGGCCAGCCTTCGGAACGCCATGGCGGTCCATGCAGCTTTTGGCGGCTCCACTAATCTTCTCCTTCACATACCTGCCATTGCCTTCGCGGCTGGAATTGCCAGACCTACGGTCGCCGACTGGATCGAGGTTAATTCGCGCGTGCCCCGCATTATCGACGTTCTGCCTAACGGTCCGCGTCATCATCCTACCGTCCAGGTGTTTCTGGCGGGAGGCGTTCCGGAGGCGATGCTGCATTTGCGGGAATTGGGAGTCCTCGATCTCACGGCCACGACCGCCAGCGGCCTGTCGCTGGGAAAAAACCTCGAATGGTGGGAAAAGAGCGAGCGCCGTCAGCGTTTCCGGGCGATCCTTTGGGAGCGGGATGGCATTCAGCCGGACGACGTCATTATGAGCCCAGAAAAAGCACGGGAACGCGGGCTTACCAGCACGGTTACTTTTCCACGTGGCAATCTCGCTCCCGAAGGCGCCGTCATCAAAAGTACTTCGATCGATCCCTCAGTGGTCGACGCTGACGGCATTTACCGCAAAACCGGACCGGCCCGTGTTTTTGTAAGCGAGCGGGAAGCGATGTCGGCAATCAAGGAGGGACGCATCGCCGCGGGCGATATTATGGTTCTGATCGGCTGCGGGCCATTGGGGACCGGCATGGAAGAAACGTACCAACTAACCTCCGCCCTAAAGCATCTAAACTTCGGGAAGCACGTCGCGCTGGTTACGGATGCGCGATTTTCAGGTGTCTCAACTGGGGCCTGTATCGGCCACGTTGGGCCGGAGGCTCTGGCAGGCGGCCCCGTTGGGAAATTGCGCGATGGCGATACGATACGCATTGTCATCGATCGGCAGCGACTCGTTGGTTCCCTCGACTTGATTGGTGAAGCGGGTAAACCGTTATCGCCTGCGCAGGTTGACGCTCTTCTGGCAGCGCGAACGCCTCATCCCCGACTCGCCCCCAACTCCGCTTTGCCGGATGATACCCGTCTATGGGCGGCAATGCAGTTGGCTGGCGGGGGCACTTGGGGAGGCTGTGTTTATGATGTGGAAAAAATTACTCAGGTGTTGCTGGCTGCCTACGGAGCGAAATAAAAAGAAAAGGCGGCCCCCCTCGGACCGCCTCAACGTTTCCCCCACCTCTTTCTCCCACGAAACCCTCACTACGGGATTACTAATAGTCCCCTCGGGGCTGGATGGTAATCAGGCGACCGCCTGAAATGCGGCTCCGTATCGGTACGGAACTCGAAAATCAAAAGGAATTGAACTTGAGACCGGATGGCACGTACGTCAGGTGGAATAAACTGGCTACGTACTTTCCAATCGGATCGTTAAGCAGGTCTTGGGGTTTGTCACCCCCCTCGGTGAACCACCGGCTGGTCCCTTCCAAAACCGCCTCGTCCAGCAGCGCGCCGGCGGTCACCTCATAAATCCGCAGGGTAATCCCGATTCGGTCCCGCCGCCCGCTCCACTCGGTATCGTGGTCTTCCCACCGAGTCACTTCCGGAACCACCATGTAAGCGCAACGATTGGCACGGGCTACGGCGAGGTTGTCTTCGAAGCTCGCCGTTTTCCGCGCGGCGAAAACGGCCTTTGAATACCGCCCAAAAGCATCTCGAAGCGCCGTTACCGTCAATGGAGCGGCTTGGGTCACATCCCCTTTTTTGGTTTTATAGTCGGCCGGCACCGCAATAAAGATCCGCGAATCACTTCGAATCGAAGGCTTGCTGGAGGTGGTCAGGTGCTTCTCCTGATAACTATGCTGGCAAGCGGTTCCGATTAACAACGCCATGCAGATTACTGTCCAGGAGCGCACTCGGCGGAAAAACGGCATAAAGGCAAAAGAAAGGCCACGGACACAGGCGCGTCCGTGGCCCTGTTACAGTAAAACTTACTTGTTCGTCGAACCCGGCTTGATGACCTCAATTTTGGCTCCCGCCTTCAGTTCCTCGGCCGAGGGCACCTTGATGATATCGCTCGTCACCGGCTGTTGCGGATGGACCGCTTCCTGCGGTTTGATGCCGACGAGTTCCAGATCGAAAATGAGTGCGGCATTGGGTCCAATATCCGCGCCTGCGCCCCGTTCGCCGTAGGCCAGAGCGGCAGGAATGAATAACTGCCATTTCGAACCGACTTTCATCATGAGCAAGGCTTCCGTCCAACCCTTGATCACGCGCGTCACGCCAAAAGTCGTCGGATCAGTTCCATGCTTGGCTGAGCTGTCGAATTCTTTCCCGTCGATCAACGTGCCACGATAGAAGCACTGCACGGTATCATTGGTCGTGGGCATCGGACCATTCCCTTCTTTTTCAATCTTGTACTGCAATCCGCTTGGCAGAACCTTCACTCCTGGTTTCTTGGCGTTTTCCGCCAGGAATTTCTCGCCTTCCATCAGGTTCTTTTCACCGTCCGCTTTGCGCTTCTCCGCGGCTTTTGCGCGCAGCTCATTTCCATAATTTTTCAGAACTTCGGCCACCTCCGCGTCGTTCATCAAGGGAGTTCCTTCAGACAATGCGTCCCGGAGCCCCTTGGCCACCATATCGACGTTAACGTCCACGGACTGTCGTTTCCAATTCTTGCCCGTGTTCAGGCCAAGGCTATAGCTGACTTTGTCCTTCGGATCTTTGATCTCCTTGGCTGGATCGGCGGCCATGGTCGAAATGGCCAGTCCGGCCCCCAAAATAGTTAGCAACGGTAATTTCATGTCTGTTCGGTTCTGTTTCGTTTCAAATCAAGATTTGTTTTGTTAATCTTTGAATCCGGTTAATTTAACAGCCAGTCGCTGAAAGTCGAGAGACGATTCGGCAGCCAATTGCGATATGGTCAAAATCAAAATCTGCGGAATCACCCGCCCCGAAGATGGTTTGCTCGCCGCGGAAGCAGGCGCTGACGCCATTGGCTTTATGTTTTTTGCCGGAAGCCGTCGCTTCATTGATGTCGCCCGCGCGCGTGAAATCGCCTCGGTTCTGCCTCCCTTTATCACCAAAGTCGGTGTTTTCGTCGACCCAGAACCTGCTTTCCTTCAAGCCGTTCTGCGGGAAGGAATTATCGACGCCATTCAATTGCACGGCTCGGAACCGGCGGGCTTCGCTCGCGGCTTGGCCAAGCCGGTTATTAAGGCATTCCGGATTCAGACCGATCAATCTCTTGTCGATCTCGCGGCCTACGATCGCGAGACATGGCTTTTGGATAGTTTTGTCCCGGGACAGCTCGGCGGGACAGGAGCGGTATTCAATTGGGACTTAGCCATTCGGGCGAAAGAAAAAGGCCGCCCCATTATTTTGGCGGGGGGATTGACCCCCGAAAACGTTTCCGAAGCGGTCCGCCGTGTTGAGCCCTATGGCGTCGATGTTTCCAGCGGGGTTGAATCACAACCCGGAATTAAGGATCCTGAGAAGGTGCAAACCTTCGTCCGTGCGGCGCATGGCGCATAGGTGGTTATTCCCAGCGGACCGATTGGTGCGCGGCTTTCTGACACGGGCAAGTTCATGGAAGTCGCTTGAAGTTCGGCCAGAGAGCGCATACGGTTTTCCACATGAAAAAGGGCAAGAAATCTTCGGCCGCCGAGGCCAAGCAGCGGGTTGAGTTGGGCCAATACATCGTAGCCGACCCGGAGATTTGCCATGGGAAACCAACGTTCAAAGGCACGCGGATTATGGTGTGGCAAGTGTTGGACGATTTAGCGGATGGACGCTCATGGAATTTCATCTGCGACCAGCGCTGGGACGGGCGTATTCCGATGGCGGCTATAGCTGAGGCTATCCGTCTCGCGCAAGAAGCATTACTCGAACGGTATGGACTTGCTGCGCGGCGACCAAGCCGAAATGCCGCCGAGCCGGCTTTTGCTTGAACCTCCTGGACGAGAACTTTCCGAAAGACCAATTGCCCCTGCTTAAACAGTGGCGCATTCCTTTCCGACAGATCGGGACTGACATTGCCCGCTTCGGGGTCAAGGACCCGAACATTCTTCCGTTACTGCACCGGCGGCGCGGAGCGACGTTCTTTACGATGGACTGGGATTTCTTTGCCAGGAAACTTTGTCATTCTGGCTACTGTTTGGTCTGGCTGGATGTGCGGGCCGATGATGCTGCGCATTTCATGCGGCGCTTTCTCAAGCAGTCGCCCTTCAACAGTCAGGCCAAACGCATGGGTATCGTGGCGCGCGTTCATCACGACGGTGTTCAGTTCTGGCGACAGAACCAAACCATGCTTCGGCAATCCGATTGGGATGAAAATAGAGAATCTTGAGTTGAAGGACCTTTGCAGAACGCTCGCGTCGCTGAGTTTTTTATTCAGAACCCGAACGCCACACAGGGGAATCCGAGCTGATCCATTGGTACGGCTGCCAAAGAGAATCTTTGTCATCCGGACGTTAAAACGATAAAAAGGCTTTTATGCGCGTCTTTTTATTCCTGCTCTTTGTCGCCGCTTCCTTCGTTCGCGGAGCGGAAAATTCGCCGGCCCCCATCTACGTCGTCCTCTGGTTCGATACGGAAGATTACCTTTTGCCAGCCGATGATGACGCGGCGAAACGTCTGGCTGAAATGCTGACAGCGGCAGGCGTACGCGCGACCTTCAAAGTTGTCGGCGAAAAAGCGCGCGTGCTCGAAAGACGCGGACGCCAGGACGTCATTGCCGCTTTGAAGAAGCACGATATTGGATACCACGCGAATTTTCATTCCGTTCACCCGACTCCGGCGGAATATCTCGGCAACTGCGGTTTGCTCGATGGCATGGCTGAATTCATTCGGCGCGAGGGTCCGGGCGCCGCGGACGTGCGGCGGATCTTTGGCGTTCCGACTCTCGCATGCTATGGACAACCGGGATCATCCTGGGGCCCGCAAGCGATCGCGGCTCTTTCCCAAATCGGCGTCGCGCCGCACAACGTTGCGTGTTATGTCGATGATGGTAACCATATTGGGTTGCACGGGTATCCGTTCTGGTTCGAAAACGCCATCGTCGTTTACGATATGGCTGATCATTGGACCCGCATGGAATTGCACGACGCAAAAGCGGTCCAGCCCGGAAAAGATAAAGTCAGCGCGATCGCCCGCGAACTCGCTGGGGAAGGCGGCGGCCTCATCAGCATCTACTACCACCCTTGCGAGTGGGTGCATAAAGAATTTTGGGACGGCGTTAATTTTCGACGCGGAGCTAATCCGCCGCGCGAAGAATGGAAAGCGCCGCCTCAATTGTCGGCGGAGGCGACCGAGGGTGCCTTCCAGCGATTCGGGGAATACGTCGCCCATATCAAATCAATTCCCAATGTCCGCTTCGTGACCGCCGGTGACTTGCCAGAGTTGTACCGCGATTCCGTGGAAAAGGACGGCGTCACGCCTGAAGAACTGGATGCTCTGGCCAGGAAAATCCTCGAAACTCCGGCTCAGGTGAATTTTATTACGATGGGACGAAAAACATTCTCGGCGGCGGAACAGTTCGACCTTTTAGCCGGTTCCATTGCGACCTTGCTGGACGGCCAAAAAGCAATGGCGCCGATCCCATGCCGAAAGGTGCTGGGGCCCGATTCGGCAGTCGGCAACACCAGCGACATCCGCGAGATACGCTGGCTGGCTTTTCGGGACGCGGTTCGGGATGTAAATGATTATCTTCGCGTGAACCGTCGCGTCCCCGCACGTCTCTTCGTTGGCGCTGAAGTGGTTCGGCCGGAAGACTTTCTGATTACCATGGCATCCGCCTACGGCACATTGCGCCAAGCCGGAGCTTTGCCCCAAAGCGGAACCATTCCGCTGGAAAATCACGTGAAATTCCTCCCAGCCGAGCACGTCGCACAGGATACGCCCGGGCTCTTCGGAGGTTGGGTTATCCACAAGGAAGGTTACCGGGCGCCGAAGATTCTGGAGGTGGCGCGATTGCAGTCCTGGACTTTAAAGCCGGCGAAGCTCATTCAAAAATAAAAATTCTGCAACTTTGCCCTCGCGGTCGTGTCCTGTAATCAGATCGACCACTCAGAAGAGGTCGGGAAAAAATGACACAAGCTGACAATTTCGAAGAGTTCATGCGGAATTACCAGAACATGGTGTTCTCGACGGCCATGCGATTGCTGGCCAACGAGACCGACGCCCAGGACGTCTCGCAGGAGGTCTTCCTCAAGGCTTACGAACGCTACGCCGATCTCAAATCCAGTCCGACGGTGGGTGGTTGGCTCAAGACGGTGACGACGAATCTCTGCTTGAATCATCTGTCACGATACCGCGCGCGCTGGCGGTTTTTTTCTGAGATTTTCTCCAGCGAAGATGAGGAGGAGACACCGATCGAATTTGCCGCGCCTGACACCTTCGGGGAACGGGTCACTGAAGCCGATCAACGGCAAATGCTTGAATCGGCCTTGCAAAAACTCCCGGCCGCGCAACGTGTGCCCCTCGTCTTGTATCATTTTGAGGATCAGAGTTACGAGGAGATCGCCGCCAGCCTGAAAATTTCCTTGAGCAAGGTGAAGACCGATATCTTCCGCGCCCGCGAAGCGCTGCGTAAAAAGCTGCGGCTCAGTTTTGGAGAAGAAGCGGAAGTGGACATTTCAGAACCGAAATCTCCCTGGACCCGAAAAACAGAATCATCCGATCGCCCGTTTTCCAACAGGCGTTTGCTTACGCCCGGATTTTTCGCAACCGATTTGGCCCATGGATAAGAATTACCAGGATAAACTTGAAAAGCTGATTCATTCAGAGCTGCAAAAATTGCCGCACCTCACAGCTCCCGCGACCTTGATGTCCGGTGTGCTGGCGGCCATTGAAAACGGCGCCAACCTTCCCTGGTGGCGCCGCCCGTTTTTGTCGTGGCGGCCCGGCGCACAGGTCCTTTTGTTTGTTTCTTTGATTGGTGGCCTGCTTGGAGCAACCTTTGGCGCCCGATGGCTGGCGCAAGCAACCGGTTTCTACTCACTGCCCGGACGTCTCATGGAATCGCTTGAGGTGTTCTCGCCCTTCTGGGAATTAACGGTCGCTTTGGCGAATGCCACCGCCGTCGTTATTCGAAGCATTAGCACCACTTGGTTGATGGCCGGAGCTGGCATCGCGCTCCTGGCCTATTTTTCGTGTATTGGCCTCGGCGTCACCTGCTATCGCGTCGTCAAACAGAATTTTGTTGCTTAATGAAGACGCCGCTTTCCATCGCGCACGCGTGGCTCTTCCTCCTGGCCTCGGGCTGGATTTCAATTTTTGGCGCGGAAGACGATCTTTTCGATCCGCCGGCCAAAATCAATCGCAACGAAGTCGTTATTATCGGTCAGAATTTTCAGTTGCACAGTAACGAGACGGCAAGAAGCGTCGTGGTTATCGGAGGGGACGCCGTCATTGACGGCGAAGTGCGCGACGAACTCGTCGTGATTGGAGGGAGCGCTCAGATCAATGGTCTCGTCAGGCATCAGACCGTGGTGGTGCTCGGGCCTGCCCGGCTCGGACCGCACGCGGATATCCGGGGAGAAGTGGTAGTCGTTGGAGGCCCTTTCCATGCGCATCCCGATGCGCGCATGACTCGTCGTCACACGGAGGTTACCCTTGGATATACCCCGAATATTTTATGGCTGCGCGATTGGTTTACCCACGGCTTGCTCTTGGGCCGTCCGTTCCCGCCGGGCGTCTACGTTGCCTGGGTGGCCGCTGGTTTCATGCTCCTATTGTACCTGGTCACCACGCTCGTCTTCACACGTCCCATTGAAGCCTGCGCCAAATCGTTGGATACTCGTCCGGCCGGCAGCATTCTAGCAGGAATTCTTGGCGTCGTCTTATTCGGACCTGTTTGCCTGCTCCTCCTCGTTTCCATCGTGGGGATACCGGCCGTTCCCGTCCTCTTTTGTGCGATGCTGGTTGCGCTTTTCTTCGGCAAAATTGCCATCTGCAGTTTCCTGGGCCGCCGTTTGCTGAACCAATTCACCAGCGGCGTCGGGCCGCACCCGGCGCTCTCTGTTTTGATCGGAGGCGCCATCCTGTATGTAATGTATATGGTCCCGATTCTCGGTTTCTTGCTTTGGGCTTTGGGGACGATTTGGGCTCTTGGTGCGGTGCTCGTCACATTCTTCGGCAGCTTTCGACGAGAATCACCTGCGCCGGCTCCCGCGCCCATTATTGTGAATCCGGTCATGGCCACCGCGGCCGCCGGTGTTGCCGGCCAACCCATTCCTCCATCCGCCGCCGACCCTGTCAAGGTCCCGCCCCCGGCGTCCGCCGTGGCCGCGCCTGTCTATTATCAACGAGCCGGTTTTTGGCTTCGCTTATGGGCGTCGTTCCTCGATTGGTTGCTCGTAGGGAGTGTCGGAATTTTTATTGGGCACTTTATCCTGATTTTGGCCGTGGCATACTTTGTCGGCCTCTGGACCTGGCGCGGCTCGACGATCGGGGGAATTGTCCTGGGATTAAAGGTGGTTCGCACGGACGGTCAGCCGATCAATTTTCCGATTGCCCTCGTGCGAAGTCTCTCGAGCATCTTTTCGGCCCTCGTCCTTTTTCTCGGTTTCTTTTGGGCCGGCTGGGATTCGCAGAAACAGTCCTGGCACGACAAAATTGCCGGCACGGTCGTGGTGAAGGTTCCTCGCGGGGTTTCCTTGGTATAGTTGGTTGACTTAATTCCGGGATGGCTCATTGATTGAGCATTCAATGAGCGATTTGGAACCAGCCAGCAGATCTCGACGCTTGATCTTGCTTGGACTGATAGCCGTAAGCTTTGCCGCTTTTCTACTTCTTTTAGTGCTGCGCGTCGGCGTGGCCTTGACTTCACCGGAAACCACCGATTCGGCTGGCCGAACTATGGGCTTTAATGACCGTTTTTCCGCCGAGCATTATTCAATTCTGGTTCGCAATTTCAGCCTTGGAGCCCTTTTTCAAAGGGAATGGTTTTATGAATGGATTCTGGCCGGCATGCATCTCGTTGGGCTGATTCTTTTACTTTCCGGATTCGGTTATGGCCGTCGCTTCACTCGCGTTTTCTTTTTTGCCCAAGCCGTTATTTTCCCGTTCGGGTGGATTGGCTTTCCTTTTTTGCCTGGTTTTCTCGCCAACCTGGCAGCTCTTAAGCTCGATCGCGAGTCATTCATCGATGTTCCATTTTTGTGGCTGACGGCCCAGCCAATTTGGATAGCGTTGGCTGTAACGATCGCCTTCCTAATGCCCGGCGAGCCAATCCGCAAACCCCGCCCTCAATTAACGCTGAAACCGCTAACCCCGTCGTAGCGCCAGCCATCCTGACTCCCGTCTTAGGTTGGGAATTTTCTCCCGACGGAGGTTCTGAGAATAGCCCGACACTTTAGTGGTGGGTGGTTAGTTCTGGAGCGTCGAGTCCCGAAGGGACGATAGAATTAGTCCCATCGCGACATCGGAAGATTCAGCCGTCTAATCGGGATCCACGCACGCGTGTTTTGTCATTAATGCAAACAGCGTTTCCGACCCCCTAAAGGCCCCGCTCTCATCCTCCCTCCAAAATCGCCATCGCCGTCGCGTGCTTCTCCGTATGGCTCAGGCTCACATGAATCTTGCCTCCACCCAATCGCTGCAATAATGCTTCTCCCTTCCCCCGCAAGAGAACCGATGGCGCGCCGTTTGCCGCACGGACGATCTCCATGTCATGCCAGGAAAGTTCATGGCCGATGCCGGTTCCGAAAGCTTTGGAGATTGCTTCTTTGGCCGCGAATCGCGCCGCAATGTGAGGTCCCGGCTTGCGGTGCGCTAAACAATATTTGATTTCCTCCGCACAAAGAATTCTCTCCAGAAACCGGACGCCAAAGCGGCTGTGGGAACGCTCGATTCGATCAACTTCGACGATATCGATGCCCACGCCGAGGATCATCCCTTGTAGCGTTCCATCAACCTGAGCATTTCTTGCACCGCCGTTCCGAGCCCGACCGTCACTGCCCGGCTGACGATGCTATGTCCGATATTGAGTTCCTCCAATCGCGGAACTTCGAACAGTGTGCCCAGGTTCACGTAGTTGAGGCCGTGGCCGGCGTTTACTTTAAGCCCGCACTGATGGGCCAGCGTAGCCGCTGCCACCAGCCGGTGCAGTTCGTGGGACCTTTCTGTTTTGCGGTTGTAATGCTCGGCGAATGAGCCGGTATGTAGTTCAACGTATTGAGCGCCGGCTTTTGCCGACGCTTCAACTTGCTCGGAATCCGGCGCGATGAACATGCTCACTTCAATGCCGGCTGCGATCAAGGTTTCCGTCGTTTTGCGCAGTCCCAACCAATGCTGAGCCACATCGAGTCCCCCTTCCGTGGTCACCTCCTGCCGCTTTTCGGGCACCAGACAAACGATGTCTGGCTTGACCTTCAAGGCGATTTCAAGAATGCCCGGCGAATTGGCCATTTCCAGGTTAAGACGCGTTTGAATCGCTTCCCGCAGCTTATAAACGTCCCGGTCCTGAATGTGCCGGCGGTCCTCGCGCAGGTGGACCGTTATGCCATGGGCGCCTGCGGCTTCGCAAATCATGGCGGCTTCCAGCACATCCGGCTCTCCACGCTCACGTCCGCGGTACCGGGCCTCCCGCAACGTGGCCACGTGATCGATGTTGACGCCAAGTTTGAGCATCGACTTGGAAGTTAGGGAGACGCCTTTTTAGGCTCTTTCTTCGGTTCCAGCCAAAAATCCGGCGCGAAATTCGGAAAATTGGAATGTTCGATCCAACGGGCCAGAGCGACGAGTTCCAGGCTGGACAACCCAGCCGCCGAGCGGCGCACAATTGATAATTCTCGTGGAGACACAACCGAAGCTTCCGTAATGGTGTTGCCGAGTTTGGGCCCCATGACTTGCAGCCAGCTTTCCGCGGGCCGCTCCGCCGGCCGCGATGGCCGGTATTGAATTTCAGAAATCAGCCGAAACAATTGCGACCATTGAATGACTTTCGGCGTGGAGACCTCCCAGTCATAAAATACCAGGTTTGTCCTGCTTACAACCTGCTCGATAAGAGCGGGCGGCGGCGCTCGATGTTCGGCGGATGTTTGAAACAAACCTGCCACCACGAAATTCGAATCTCCGGCTTCACCCGGCCGGATGTAAGGCACGATCATCGGCAAACCATGCCAAAAGGCTCCCGATAATTCCGGCATCCACCGAATGTCGCCGCCATAGGATTGAATGTCCGCCGTGATAATGTTCGTCATCACTTTTTCGACAAATCGGGAAATCACATTGGTGCTATCTGGGACATGCGTGGCGGCAAACAAGGAAAAGAACGTGAATGATTGCGACCACATAAAGGCTTGGTTCGGCATTTTAGCCAATGCGAGGGGCTTCAGCAGTTTTGAACCGGCCAGCCAACCCGAGAGGTTTTGGATTGCCGTAAACGAAATGAGCGGTTCGCTAATGGTGTTTGTCGGAATTCGCCATGGCTCTAGAAGCCATTTTTGATCTTCGGCAAATTTCACCGTGACTTCAGACCGCAGGTTTCCAGATCGAGGGTGAACGGAAAAATTCACCTCTGAGATCCCTTTATTGCCAAGGAAGGTCTGATCGATCCAGTCGGTCCCCTTCTTAAACTGCAGAGCCAAAATATTATCCGCCGCGGAAGAGTCGTGTTTGAGCTTTGCCATCTTCGCGAACAAACTCAGATTCGTCTCGGGAAGATGTTTGCCAAAAGTGACGACTGCCCAATTGTCGACTGTTCCCACCGCAAAATTGTGCCCGTTAGTCCCCGCCAGTTGCCAGCCGGTGAGCCCGGGGCTTTTTAGCTTTTCTGGAGCCGAACCTCCCAGGAGATTGCCGCAGGTCCATAGATTCGAACGCCAAAGTTCGGCGCGATCCTGTGACGGCAAGTGAAAAGCCCAAAACCATTGGGCGGTTTCGTTCGGCGCGAACCGGACCGCCTGGCCGATGGAGGGCACTTCGGTCACGTCGTCCAGAAGAGGTCGAATCAAGCGAGTCAGCTCCGGATTCGTTGAGCCTGGCCGCAGGGTGCCAGGGAGAAACGAGGCGATCTTCTCCAGCGCCACATTCCTCAGTTGGACCGTTTCCGGAAGATCGAGCAGTTCTCGAAATTTGGCGAAATTCGTTCCGTTTCCTAACGCAGTCCTGCCGCCGTAGCTAAAATCTCCGACAATCGTTGCGCCGGACTTCCCGCCCGCGGTCGCCCCCTCGATTGATCCGAGTTCGGAACAAATCACCCACCCAACCAGCGTTATAATCGCGATTAATTGCATTTTGGAACGTATTGCTTGCCACAGAAAATACTGTTTAGCAACCGAATTGGGTTGATTTGGCCGAATCGACTTTGCTTCATCATTCAGTGTTGTCACGCGTCCTTTTTCTTAAGTACTGGTTGCCGGTTCTAATGTGGATGGCAGTCATATTCGCTGCCTCCACGGATGCTGGTTCGACTTCCCGATCTTCCCGTATCATCGGCCCGATTGTGCGTTGGTTCAAACCGAATATCTCTCCGGAAGCGCTGGGAGATATCGTCTATACCATTCGAAAAGCCGCCCATATCACGGAGTACGCTATCCTTGGCGTTTTCATCTCGCGCGCACTCGCGGGGTCCTTCGGCTGGCCAGCCCGGAGTCATCGCCTTCTCCGTACCGCCCTCGGCTTGTGCATTCTCTATGCCGCCAGCGACGAATTTCATCAGGCGTTTGTTCCCGGCCGGGAAAGCGCCGTTCGCGATGTCGGATTCGATACCCTTGGAAGCGTGCTCGGCTTGGGTGCGTGGGTGATCATACCTCGCCGGCGCCGGCGCGCGCCTCCGGGATGAACGCTCGGCCTCTAATCCCAATTGCCGTGTGCTATACGGCGGGCATTCTGTTGGGACGAATTTTCCCGGCTTCAGCTCCCTTGTTATTGGCAACGGCCGGTTGTTTCCTCGTCTTTGCCTGGCTTTTCACCAGGTGGTGGCAGCCGATTGCCGCCATCGTCCTGGTGCTCTGTGGGTGGACGAACCTATCGATCGAACTGTCTCCTCTCTCCCCGATCGATCTGCGACATTTGCTCCCGGCGGAACCACAGGACGTAATCCTTGCCGGCATCCTCGAGGAGACTCCTTCTGAACGAATGACGTTGCGCCGGCACCGGGAGACGGCACATACGCTGGCCAAACTTCGTTGTCATTCATTGAAAATCAAAGACACCTGGCAGCCCGTCTGCGGAACGGTGATCGTCAGCACACCGGGTGAGCTGGGAAGCAATTATTTTGCCGGGTTGCAGGTAACCGTGAGCGGCATCATTCGGGAACCCGCTGGCGCCATTGCCCCCGGTCTCTTCGATTATCGTCAATACCTTCGCTGGCAGGGCATTTATTATCAGATGCACACCGAAGGCCCGCAAGACTGGACGGTGACACCACCCATCGCGCGGCCGCGGGCAGTCGAACAATTTTACCGATGGGCCCGCGCTGTTCTGGCGCGGGGCTTGCCGGAGGATGAAGCCCTCCGTCTCATTTGGGCCATGGCGCTTGGGTGGGTCACTGCCTTAACCGGTGAAGTGTCTGAACCCTTCATGCGCACCGGAACGCTCCATATCTTTGCCATTAGTGGGTTGCATATTGCGCTGATCGCCTGGGTGCTCGCCCGTCTCTTGCAAATGGCTCGTGTGCCGCGAGGCTTCGCGGCAACGATTATAATTCCTGTCATTTGGTTTTATACCGCGGCAACGGGTTGGCAAGCCTCGGCCATCCGATCAACCATCATGAGCAGTGTCATCGTCCTGGCGTGGAGTTTGAAACGGCCCACCGATTTGCTCACGTCGCTTACGGCTTCGGCTCTGCTCATTTTGCTCTGGCAGCCGCAGCAGCTTTTTCAAGCCAGCTTCCAGCTTTCCTTTTTCGTCGTGCTCAGCATGGCTCTCTTTTTGCCGCCCATCCAGAGCCGGTTGGAGGTTTTTTATTCTTCGGACCCGCTCCTTCCCCCGAGCCTTATTCCGCGGTTCCGAAAAACAATCATGAGCGGCGGCGAATATATTATCGAGAGTCTCGCCATATCGATCGCGGCCACGCTCGGCTCGCTTCCTCTCATCGCCTATTATTTCTCACTCATCACACCCGTGACCTTGATAGCCAATCTCTTCATCGTCCCGTTGAGCAGCCTTACCTTGATTTGCAATGTCGGCAGCCTACTTTGTGGCAATTGGGCTCCCCTGGTGGGCATTCTTTTTAACCACACCGCATGGGTCTTCATGTGGTTGATGGTCTGGCTCTGCGACAAAATGCAGGCGTGGCCCGCCGCTTATTTTTATGTTCCGCATCCCACCATTTGGGGCTGCGTCCTCTATTATGCGGTTGTTATCGGCGCGTTAACCGGACTGCTTTTCAGAAAGAAAATCCGCCGCTATGCGATCGCTCTGGCCATTCTCATCCTCGCGGCCATGGTAACCGCTTACTGCCGCGAACGATCGCAAACCGCGTTGACCGTATTGCCGGGCCGAAGCGGCAGTATTGTTGTCCGGAAATCGGGTTACTTCCTCTTCTGTCCGGGAGATGAAACAACCGTGCAGTATGTTACCAAACCATTCCTCCGCTCCCAGGGAATCTCCTCGCTTGACCACGTCATTCTCACTGGCTCCGAATCCCAGGACCGGTCCGGATTGGAAATGCTCCAGGCAAGTTTCAAACTGCAGCACTGCGCGGAAGGGCCGCTCCCATTGCGCGGAAATTCTCGCCGGGAGGGGACGTCCATCAATTCTTCCGACGTGGTCGGTCGAGGGCAGGGGGTTGGCCCATGGACCGTTTTGCACCCGGACGCAAACGACCATTTTAGTCGGAATGCCGATAAAGCGATCGTGCTCAAGGGGAATCTGGATGGTTGGAACATCCTTTTACTTTCCGATCTCGGCCGGTTGGGACAGCGGGCTTTGGGTCAGCGGAGCTACGATCAATTGGGGGCCGATATTGTTGTCGCGTCGATCCCGTCGGACGGCGAGCCGCTGAATGAGGGTCTTCTGGAGTCAATTCATCCCAAGGCGATTGTAATTTGTTGCGGAGATTATCCGGCTACCGCGCGCCCATCCAAAGCGTTGCGAGAGCGATTGAAGGCGCGGAATGTTCCAGTTTTTTATACCCACGAAACCGGCGCAATCACGCTGGCAATCAGTTCGACCACCCTCAAATTGGAAACCATGCACTCCGAAGTTCTGGTCTGGAAGCGACGCTAGTGCCTTCCGTGGGGCAGCCATCCTGGCTGCCGGTGAGGGCGGCATCCTGCCGACCGGTCTCTGAAACCAAACCCGGCAAACCTGGTCTCCGAGACAGTACCTCAACACACCCAGCGGCTGGTACGCAATCACCTTGGCACTGCGGCGCTCCATACCCTTCGTTTTCACACAACGCTCCTGGGCCCAGACTGGATCGTCAATTTTGATGGAAAGCTTCTTCCACGCCTACAGCCTATTTTTGTGAATGTTGACGTAGATGTTTTTCGTTGGGACGTCTCTGGCGTTGCGGGCAGAACGGGTGAATTGGCTATCTCCCCGAACACTTCAACTCCACGCGGTCAAACTGGGGGGGGCGTTGGATGCAATTACCTTTCTGATTGTTCCCGAACCCCCGCACAACCTCACTGCTTGTGCTCGGGGAGCAATGATTGCTCTTCGACGAAAGAGTCGGAACAGTTCGACCGCCCCGGCGTCTCTCGCCGTGATCGAATCAATGGATCAGTGGCCAGCGTTGATTCCCGGCCACAAATAAGGGACGATGGTCTAATGAGACGGCCTGGACGTAAAAAGATTATTCTTGGCCTCTGTCTTTTGCTGGTCGGATGTTCCGCGATCGTGGTGGTTATGGCTCGGGACCGAGCGTCAACAGTAATATCGCTTGGAGTGGTTGTAAGTCCTGACAAGCGGCTTGCGTCCTGCAAACTTCCCCGTCCAAAGCCGTGGACTCACCAACGCTTTTTGCGGTTTTTTAGCCTTGGCCGAGGAACGCTGATGGAACCTCGCCTTCTAACGCTGAGGGATGGGACATGGCTCCTGAATGAGCATTTTACGCTCTTTCCAACTCCCACGAACGAAGTCGGTCTCTTCACTCAAATTCCGACAAATGAAACCTGGAAGATTCAAATTATTAGTCGGAACATTTGCGAATTGCGATTTGGTGGTCGAAACGTCCTTTTGCCCTCGTTCGGTCCGGTGACGTTCTTCGAAAGTCAAATTCTTTCGCCTGGTGCTAGGCTTTGAAGTGAACGGTTGAACTTTGAACTGGCACTACTTTACGCAGCCGATGAGCGAAATCCTATCGTTAATGGGGGGAATAATTCTAATGGCTTTCGCGGATCGAAATCAGAGCGACTGGCCTGTGTCGCCTCTATGGCGTGGGGGACTGATCATCATCGGCGGCTTAATAGTTGCTCCTTGGCTTTTGTTGGGACCGTAGCGGCCGGTTGAAAAATTCGGATACTGCTGCCGAGAGCAATTTTGGATTTGTTCGCGGAATGACAAAGAACAAAGACAAAAGGGCGTCAGCCCGAAGGGTTTCATCGAAAACCGGGCGGCGACTTCGCCGGTCAAATATCCATGAAGGATATGGACTTCCCAAGTCCTGCCAATTAGATCCCGAGAAGGGGCGTTCGCTTCGCGAATTGCAGTCTCCCTCGTCTTGCCTCGTCGGCGCCCGGTTTTGGATGAAACAGCAGTATCCATAATTTTTCAACAGGCTGCTGTGGCCCGGAATCGACTTTTGCCAAAGAACGGCGAAAAGAATGCGAAGGATGAAAAATATGAAATATTTTTCATCGTTGTCACACGCAAAAGCCCCGTGTTTTCACATTTTTCATAAACGATCGGTGAAATTGGATTGAGGCAGATGCAGCTCTACCGCCTGATGATGAATCACTTTCGTTTGCTGGTGACCGCTTTCCCCGCTCGCTCGCGCTTATTTGCTCTTGTCACCCGAAAGGTTTTCGCATCTAAAGTGGGCCATGTCCGAATGGATCACAGTTGTCATTTTAGGAATCATCGAAGGAATCACGGAGTTTTTGCCCATTTCTTCGACGGGACACCTGCTGCTGGCGGACCATATTCTTCCCTTCAAACAATCCGAAGTTTTCCTGGCGGTTATTCAGTGCGGCGCCGTTCTGGCCGTTCTGGCGGTCTTTAAAAAACGGATCCAGGAGTTGCTCTCAAGATGGCGGGAGAAAGAAACCCTCGATTATATCTTAAAATTGGCGGCGGCCTTCGTGATTACCGGCATTGGAGGAGTCTTGTTGAAACATTTTGGCTTCAAACTCCCCAAAGATCCCGCTCCGGTCGCCTGGGCAACGCTGATTGGCGGCATTCTGATCCTGATTGTGGAGGGCATGATTCGTGGAAAGAACCTTTCGAACGGAGTCTCCTGGACCGCCGCGATACTCATCGGCGCTGCTCAATTGCTCGCCCCAGTCTTTCCTGGCGCCTCCCGCTCGGGCGTCACGATTTTAATGGGCCTTTGCCTCGGTATAAATCGTCCGGCTGCGACCGAATTCTCCTTCTTGCTCGGCGTACCCACGCTCTTCGCGGCCGGCGCCCTCGAAATCCATCACGGCTTGAAGCATCCGGATGAGGCCGGACCGATCCATTGGAATATGGTCCTGCTTGGGACGGTTGTTTCGGCCATCGTCGCTTTCGCCTCGGTGCGCTGGCTGCTGCAATTTATCCGCTCGCACACCTTTGTCGGTTTTGGGTGGTACCGGATTATCCTGGGTGTTGGGATACTTCTTCTGCTGCGGTAAACTCCCCTTCTCGTTTTCGTTCGAGGCTTCGCAATGTACTCTCGCGGCACCAAGCGCACTGTATTCCTTTTGGAAGCATTGAACGCTTTGGCCACGACGCTTTTCTTTTTCTACATCTTCTTTTTCATGGCTGCACGCTATCAGTTCGGCAGTCGCGAAAATCTTCTTCTCGCCTCCGTCAACGGTCTTTTTTATGCCGGATGGTCCCTTCTGGGCGGCCGGGTGGGGCAAAAATTTGGCTATCTGGTCGCTTGTGTTTTTGGTTTCGCCGTAATGTCCGGCAGCTTGCTGGTCGGCGTGTTTTGCCATTCGCTCTGGCCGCATTTGTTCGTCATCTGGACCTGTAATTTCGGCATGTGTTTCACCTGGCCGAATCTGGAAGCAATGATCAGCGAAGGAGAGACGGCAAAAGACCTGCCTCGCATGTTGGGGATTTACAATCTGATCTGGGCGGGCGCTGGAGCTTTGGCCTACTTTATTGGCGGCGCGATGATCGAGAAGCTCGGTCTTCGCAGCATGTTTGTTGTCCCGGCCTCCATTCAAATTATCCAAATTTTGGTCGCCCTCCAGTTGCGGATGCGTCTGCCAAAATCCATTCGCGCCGTCCCCGCCCCGGCGATCATTGCCGACCTTGAGACCGAACACGCTCCCCCGGTTTTGCGCGAACAGTTCCTTCGGCTGGCCTGGATCGTCAATCCGCTGGCCTATGTCACCATCAACTCCGCAGTGCCGGTCATTCCGGCGCTTTCTAAAAAGCTACAGCTTTCTCCGGCTTGGGCGGGGGTGTTCTGCTCGACCTGGTTTTTCGCACGAACGGCTGGATTTTTGCTCTGCTGGCGGTGGACAGGATGGCATTATCGTTTCGGCTGGCTGCTTACCGCTTTTTTGACGGTCGCCACGAGCTTTGTCCTCATCCAGATGGCCACCAGCCTCTGGTTTGTCGTGGCGGCTCAAATTACCTTCGGGCTTGGCCTGGCGCTGATTTATTACTCTTCCCTGTATTATGCCATGCATGCCTCGGACGAAAAAGGGGCGCATGGCGGCATTCACGAATCGATCATCGGTCTCGGTAATTGCATGGGACCCGGTTTGGGAGCGCTCGCACTCTACCTTTATCCCCAAGCGCGATCGGCCAACGTGATCGCCGTCGCGATTCTGCTCCTCTGTGGCCTGGGCTGGATTCTAAAAACCCGGGCCGCCCACGTCAGGACGGGGGCTGGTGGCAAAACCACCCTCGACACTAACTCTTCGCGCACGTAAGTTGTTGCCGTGATTGCGACAGGACCGGTTCCAAAAAAGAAGACCTGGACGGAGCAGGAATTGCAATCCTTGCCGGACGATGGATTCGATTATGGGTTGGTAAATGGGGAACTTATTAGGAGTCCGAAAAACAACTCGGAGCACGGCGACATCTGTATGCGGCTGGCAGCGGCGCTGCAGGAGCATGCAGCGAAGGATCGACTAGGCGTCCTTTGGGACTCGAGCACGGGATTTTGGATGCGAAATTCAAATTGCCGGGCTCCGGACATTTCTTTCGTTCAAAAGTCGCGACTTACGAATTTATGCAGGCCCAAACGCGATTTTTTCGAAAGCGGCACTCAAATCGCGGGAGTGATCGATCCGGAACGTCAGACGGTCGAAGTGTGGCACTCTTTGGATCGCGTCCAAACCGTCGAACGACACGGAGCACTTGATGGAGAACAACTACTCCCGGGCTTCGATTACCCCGTCGAAAAACGCTTCGAAGAATGGAATTGGGACTGAGAAAACATTTTCGTTGGATGAGGGACCTGATGCTAATTCCGCGCGGATGTTTGATTGCCGCCAGCGCTCTGCTATTCCTGCAATCAGCTCTGGCCCAGGTGAAACTAGCGCCGAGCGCCACCTTTGAACTGTTCGGCAGTACGTCAGTGGAAGTGCTCACGAATGCTCAATTCGTGGTTGGCGACGGCACTTTCATGAGGCAAACCTGGCAGGCGGCGGCCGACCAGCAGCGAACTTATTCGATTACCGTTCCGACGCTGTACTTCCAATGGAACGAGATCAAATTCAGTTTTGTCGCGAAAAAAAGCGGCACCGTGAAACTGACGCTGCTCGGGCCGTATGAATTGGTTCCTCCAAGCACCACGCAGATCTATCAGGAAGAGGTCTTTTGGGATGCGCTTTCCGCTGAAGGGGCCACGGTTCCGAACGGAAGCTTCGAAATAGTCAGCGGAACCACCCCACAAAGCTGGACCGGTGGCGTGGTTCAAGTCGCCGCGAGCGGTATTCCGCCCGTCAGTGGTTCTCGCTACGCCCGCACTTGGAATAACCGCACCCTCTCCTGCACCTTGAACGTGACCGCTGATGTTCCCGTGGTGCTGCAACTTTTTGCGCGCCCCGTGATCCCCGCCGGTTTTCCGATGATGACTCCGGTCCCGACGCGGACGACAGCCGCTCATCAGGCCGCGCTGCGCTACCTGCGTGGCGTCAATCTCGGCAATTATCTTGAAATGACTCCCGGCAGTTCGGGGATTTTGAGCTACACCGACACCGATCTGACCCAAATCAAGTCCGAAGGGTTTGATCATATTCGCGTCCCGGTGGGATGGCATCTTTTCGCGGGCGCGGCCGCGGCGTTCCAACTATCGCAAAGCATCTTCCAGAAAACGGATTTCCTGGTCACGAACGCGAATAGGCATGGGCTGAGTGTCATTCTCGACTGGCATCATTTTGACGTGCTGAGTACCGCGCGTGATTCCAACACCAACGAATTTTACGCCATCTGGCGTCAAGTCGCGCAACATTATGCGAACGGCTACACGAATCTGGCCCTGGAACTTCTGAACGAGCCCCTCGACACCATTTCAACGCTCGCCTTAAATCCAATTTATGCCGAAGCCATCCGTCAGATCCGGACGATCGACCAGGCTCGAACCATTTTTGTTGGTCCGGCTCAATTCAATAGCGCCGATGAGCTGAATAATCTCGATCTGCCGGATGACGAACAAAATGTCATCACGACGATTCACTGTTACGATCCCTATTATTTTACCCATCAAGGCGCGGAATGGGCTTTGCCGGATACAGCCACCACGGGCGTGATCTTTCCCGGCCCGCCACCAACCCCCCTCAAACCAAACTCATCCATCACGCATAGCTGGGTTCTTGATTGGATTCGCGACTACAATTATCTGCCGGCCGAAAGTAATCCCAGCAACGCGCGAGCTTTCGCCGGTAAGATGCGGCGTGCCAAACTATGGTCCGATTATTTTGGCCGCCCACTGCACGTCGGCGAATTCGGTTGCTACTACAAATCCGACGCCGTTTCTCGCGTGAATTTTTATCGGCAAATGGTGCAGGCGATTGATGCGCAGGGCCTCGGTTGGGCCATGTGGGACTGGAAAGCGGGCTTTCACTACATTCAAAGCGGACAGCCAGAACCGACCGGCATGCGCACCGCAATTTTTCAGCCTCTTTTTTTGAAAAGCGCTTCGCCGGGACTCCTGCAGGCGGACTCTTCCATCGGCAAGAACCTCGTCATCCAGCGCTCAACCTCTCTGACCGAGCCCGTCCTTTGGCAGAACATTTCCACGCAGATGCTCGTGACGCCGAATTTGATTTTCCAAGATCCGAGCCCCAAAACCGGCTCATCGATCTATCGCATTCTCTGGCTCAAATGACGGTGAGTTCGATCACGTCTTTTGCTCAATCGGCACCACCAACACCGCTCGAGTTCCCCGACCGGGAGCCGATTCGATGCGTAGCTCTGCGCCCATGCTGCGAGCTCTTTCCATCAGCCCCGTGAGACCGAGTCCTCTCTTCCCGAGCGGATTATTCATCAAAGCTTCGTAGTCAAACCCGCAACCATCGTCGCGAATCGTGACGATGACACGGGAGTTTTCTTTTTCCACCGTCAGCCAGGCGTTCTTCGCCCCCGCATGCTTGCTGATGTTGTTGAGACTTTCCTGAATGATCCGGTAAAAACTTATTTCATGCTCGGCCGGCAAAACTTTGTCCACTGCGGCGATCTCCGCGGTGAGAGTTAGCTCCGGCGAGGAGAACTGCTTTGCCATCGCCTGGAGGGCCTTGGTTAAACCCAACCGGTCGAGCTGATACGGCCGCAAATTGTGGGCGATGGTGCGTACTTCCTGAATCGCTTCCAATGCGCTCCGCGATATTTCATCGAGCTGTTCGGCGATCGAGGCCGTGCCGATGCCCGTTTGCGCCATGGTCGCCCGATTTTTGATGATCAATAGATTCTGTCCCAACCCATCGTGAATCTCGCTGGCGAGACGTTTCCGTTCCTGTTCCTGCGAGGCAATCAGCTTCAACGAAAACGCTTGTTGTTCCAATCGCTTTCGCTCGAGTTGCCGGATGCGCTGTCCGTAAATGGCATACGCCGATGCCAGCAGAGTCAGGCAAACCAGCCCCTCGAACCAGATCGTTTGCCAGAAATAAGGTTGAACGGTAACGGCCAGCGTAGCTCCAGTTTCGTTCCAAACACCGTCGCCGTTCGCGGCGCGAACCCGAAATCGGTAACTTCCTGGAGGCACCCGGGTGTAGAGGGCGAATCGGCGGGTGCCACTCTCCACCCAATCATCGTCGTAACCTTCCAGCCTGTAACGGTAATGGATACGCTCCGGCGCGCTCAAGTTCAGCCCCGCGAAATGATACTCGGCGCGGAGCGCTCCCGCGGGAATGACCAGGGACGCCGGGCTCGGCCGCGAGAACGCTGACAACACATCCGCTCCATCCACGCTGACGCGCTCGATGACCACCGGCGGCGCCGCGGAATTGGTTGGAATGTTCTTGGGATCGATGATGGCGATGCTTTTGAAGGTAACGAAATAGAGCTTCCCATCCTGACCCCGGAGACAGGATGGTTGGGATCCATGGCGGCATTCCAGACTCAGCAGCCCTTCATGTTTTCCGAAGCTTAGAGGAAAAACCGTGCGTGTGCTGCCGGACAGGCAGGCTTCGATATCCGCTTTTTTTAGGCGATAAATTCCATTATTGCCGCCGATCCAAAGATTTCCCAACCCGTCATCCAGGAGTTGATTGACTATTTCATCCGTCAGCCCTTCGGCTGCGCCCAGGGTTTTAAATGTTCCGTTTTCGAAACGGCTCAAGCCGCGCGTCGTTCCAGCCCACACGGTGCCATCATCATCCTTCAGCAGCGAATGCACCGACTCACTGCGCAATCCTTTGTCTTTTCCGAACCTGGTCACCTTTCCATTCTGGATGCGGAAAATCCCATCGTACTGCGCCCCCGCCCAAATCGAGCCGTCCCGATCTTCAATCAGCGAAGAAAAATTGAACCCTTTCACCTCAGGAAGATCCGTGATGGGAATGATCTTTCCGTTTTCGTATCGGGAAACGCCGTACTCGCCGCCCAGCCACACCGTCCCGTTCCGATCTTCCAGCAGCGCTTGGATGTGTCCATCCGGTGAGCCGATTCTCTTTTCTCCCCAATCATCCGTCGGAAGGCGGAGAAACCCATGGGGATATTTCCCGCCGAGCAGCTCCCCGCGGCTCGTTCGGAGGAGTGTCCACAGACTCTCTCCGCCCGTGCCGGGGATCTTGGTAAATTGGCCTTCTTGAAACCGATATAAGCCGTCATGGGCATTCGCAATCCAAAAGCCCCCTTCGCCATCGTTGCACAGCGCCCGCACTAGAAACTGCCGCAAACCCTGGCGCTGAGTCAGATTTTGAATGATTTTCGGGCGTAGCCGAAGCAACCCGGTGTCGGCCGTACCGATCCAGAGGTTGTCTTCCCGATCCATAAAGATGGAACGGAGTTGAACACTAGGTAAACCTTCCTCGGTAGTGAATCGCTCGAGTTTTCCATTCGCATATCGCATCAATCCGAAAGGAGGGAAGGCAAACCAGAGCGTCCCGGAGGAATCCTCTACAATCCCGTGCGCGAACACGTCCGCCTGCGGCACCTCTTTATCTTTCGAATAAAATGTGACGCCATTTGTATTCCACCGTGCCAGGCCAGTGAAAAGCATTCCCGTCCAATAATCGCCCCGGCTGTCCTGGTAAAATCCCTGCGGCACCTTTCTCTCGTAGCCTTCTATATCGTGTCGTTCGAAGCGGCCATTCTCGTACAAATAGAGTCCGCCTTTGTCCATCAGCGCCCACATGTGGCCGGACCTGTCGCTGCCCACGTCGCGAACCCACTCGGTCGCGCCGCTCGGCTGAAAGACGGTCACATGGCCGTCCTTGATTCGATCGGCCCCGGTCAGGCCCGCGCCCCAAACAGCTCCTTCGCCGTCGACGCATAAGGACGTGATCAGATCATTGGTCATCCCATCACTCCTCGTGTAGCTCTTGAATTTGCCCTCCTTTAATTGCGTGATACCGCGCTCGGTTCCGGCCCAGAGCGTTCCCGCCTTGTCAACCGTGAGCGCAAAAACACGATCGTTGACTAGCCCCGGAGAATTCGCGGTGGTAAAGGTTGTAAACTCCATTCCATCGAAACGCGTTAGCCCGGAAGCCGTCCCTAGCCATAGAAATCCATCTGGCGTCTGCGTAATGGAAAGAATGGAATTCTGCGGTAAACCATCTTCCGTTTGCCACGCTCGAATGCTGTAACGTCCTTCCGTATCCGCGCCGCGGATTTCTTTCTGCAAACCAGGCAGCAAAAACCACACGCACACGAAACACCCCAATATCTTTTGGGCGGTCGGGGTTCTAATCACGGATTGGTCTTGCCCAACTTCGCCGGACATTAAAAGCCAAATTTTTCAACTCGCCTAAAACCCCGTGGTGGCCGGCGTCAATTGGCGCCAATTGGCGATGCGCAAGCCACGCGCCAATTGCTCGGACCGGCAACGTCTCTTGTCATCATCGGGAAAAGCGATGATGCGGCGGGCTTTTATCAATTACCCGCTTGCGCCAGGGAGTGATTTATTTGGCGTATGAAAACTTATTCGAAAACGGTCAAACGGATCGTCATTGTCTTCGCGCTCCTTTTCTTCTCCGTGGTCGCGCGCGGCGTGTATCATAAATGGCGGGAGGACAAGTGGGCTGAGCAAGGCCAGGCCGCCGTCGAAAAATACTTTCGCGATGGAGCGGGCGGAGAGTTTGAACCTTATGGAAAATTCGATCGCATCGAAGGTTCGGGTTATTACGATCCGGTTTGGAATATTCAGGGATATCATTATCTCACCTTGGACCGAACCGCCTATTTTAAAAACCGTGCCGTCTCGGTTCGAATCTATGTCGCCGAAGGCAGGGTGACAGCTCCCGGGTTGAAAACGATGGGTACCCCTCGCTTGGAAGGGCACGTCTCTCCTCTTCAAGGCGCCCGCATTTTTGTCTCGCATCCCGATGTCGTTCCGTAATCGGCGTCATCGCTGAACCATGGCGTAACCAATGAGCGCGACGATTACCAGCGTCAGAATAAAAAAGAAAATTTTCACCGCGCTCAACGGATATTTGCCGGCAATGGCGCCGGTATAGCCGTTGATGAGCACCTGGTAGCTGGACGCGCCGTAATTGAATGTCAGCAGCCACACCGGCAATAAAACGTGCTTGAACGTCTGACCCGAAAATTCCGTCGCCACTTCCAAATTGCGATGCGTGTCGCCCGGCACTTGAGAGGCGCACATCTCGTGCAGTTCTGCTTCCATCTTGTCCCTCGATTTTTGCGCGGCGGCAATCAAGTCGATTTGGTACTGCTCAACAATCCATCCGGCCACGTATCCCGCGTCGTACGAAGTCAGGCTTTTGGTCGGAAAAGGTTCGATTTGATTCAGCAGTTCCGGCTGTGCTCCGCGCGAGGCGGCTACCAATTCGTCGTCGAAAAAATGATCGAGTGCTCCGGCGCTCGGCTGCCACCGGGTATGCTGAACCTGGCGCGTTTGCGTGTTCCCATTGGCATCCCGGTACGTCTCCTCGACGTAATAATAATACCCCGATTCGGCTCGCCACTCGGCATGGGTTTGGGCGTCGAAAGTCCAGTAAGGTAGATAAACTCCTTTGACCGTATCGGTCAGGGCCGCCGATTTAAGACGGCTCGGAGCGAACCAACGGCTGCCGTACCACTGTCTAATTTGTTCCCGCACCTGGCTTTCCGTTATCTTGAAAGGAAGGACACTTTCAGGGCTGATCGGCGCCTTCGTTTGCTCGTAGGGGACAAGCTGAGCGGATCCACAAAACTCGCATCGCTGGCCGACACGGTTGGGGTCGAAGACGGATATCGCCTGACAACTCTGGCACTTGACCGAAACTTTTTCGGTTTTCCAGCCGCGGTTCTGACCGGCGAATTCCCGCAGGGCCGTTACTAAATCGTGTTCCTGGATCTCGCCAGTTTCCGGGCTAACCGTTGCCGGCGAAACCGTGCCGCAGTACGGGCAGACTAGCGCCTGTTTTTTGGGGTCCCAATGCGCGTCCGCCCCGCACGTCGGGCAATGGAATTTATCCCGCGCCGTAACTTCAGCCATAGCAGCCTGTTGAAAAATTCTGGATACTGCTGCTGAGAGCAATTTTGGATTTGTTCGCGGAGCGACGAGGAAGCATATCCGCTAGGATCTGCGACTGAGGAGTGACAAAGAACAAAGACAAAACGGCCTCAGCCCGAAGGGTTTCATCCAAAACCGGGCGGCAACTTCGTTGTTCCTCGGTTAAATATCCATGAAGGATATGGACTTCCCAAGTCCTGCCAATTAGATCCCGAGAAGGGTCGTTCGCTTCGCGAATCGCAGTGTCCCTCGTCTCGCCTCGTCGGCGCCCGATTTTGGATGAAACAGCAGTATGCATAATTTTTCATCAGGCTGTAAGCGGACTACTTGAGGAATTCTTCCAATGCGGGGCGGGTGATGCGATAGGTCGTGCCGATTTTCTTCGCCTTCAGATCTCCGGCGGCAATGCTGTTGATGACATCCCCTTCGCTCACTCCGAGAAGCTTGGCTGCGTCCGCGGGACTGAGCAGGTCGAAGGCGCCCGGCGTCGCTGTGCTGGGAGCAGGTGTGGATGCGGTCGCCGCGGCGGCCACGCCTGCTTGCTGCTGCGCGATCTGTTGGGCCATGGCTAGTCCGACCGCCATTTCCGTGGCCATCCCGCCCGCGCTGCTTCCCCCTTGGGCCATTCCTTGCGCCATTTGATATTTCACGTAGTCGTTCAAATTTCCAATGGCCGACATGCTCGAGCGCTTGTCGATGGCCTGTTCGACTTCCGGCGGAACGGAGACGTTTTCCAGAATGAAGCTGGTAATCTCCAGCCCATACTTCGCTTTCACCACCGGATTAATGAGCGGCAGCAAAGACTCTCCTAATTCCGAATAGCGCGTCGCGACATCCAGCACGGGAATTTTTGACTGCGCGAGCGCTTCGCTGAAGACGCTCACGATCCGAGACCGCATCGTGTCCGCGAATTCGTCCAGGCGGAAGTGATTGTCCGTCCCCGCCACCTCTTTCAGGAACATCTTCGGATCGACGATATGGAAATCGTACGTTCCAAAAGCGCGCGCGCGGACAATGCCAAAGTCATGGTCGCGCAACATGATTGGGTTGGATGTGCCCCATTTGTTTCCCGTGAAGATGCGGGTGACAATATAGTAAATGTCCGCCTTGAACGGTGATTCAAACCCGTATTTCCACGATTTCAACGAGGTGAGGATCGGAATGTTATCCGTGGTGAGGGTATGTTTCCCTGGGCCGAAAGTATCGCCGAATTCGCCCAGATAAACGAATTGCGCAATTTGTGATTCGCGGACGATCAACTGCGCGCCGCGTTTGATCTCCTTGTCTTCATCGGGATACCGGAAGGAGAGCGTATCGCGGGAGTCGTCCGTCCACTCGATGATCTCGAGCAGTTGGCCTTTGAGAAAATTCAAGATACCCATATACAATTTGTTTCTACTGCGCCGATCCTAACTCCTGAAGCGCGCGGTGAAATTACAAAATCCTCCGATTTTTCCACTGCGCCCCGGCGTGGCTTAACGGGGTGTTAGGGCAATTCTTCGACCATGATATCCTTGTAAGCCGCTTCCGTCTTGCCGCCCCCATGAACCTGGAGTCCGATGATCCCGTAGCCCGGGATCTTGTCGTCCGCTTCGGTGTAATCGATGGTTCGAGTGCCGTTCAGAAAAACCTGGATGCGCCGACCCTCGCAACGGATCTCATAGTCATTCCATTCATTTTTTTTCAATGCTTTTTCGATTACCCCCGGCTCCGGTTTGACGAGCACCTTATCACGACGTGATTCATCGTACAGGCATCCCCACCATCCGTCTCCCATGTCGGCCTGGTAACCGCGAACTTCAAAGTGGTTCGGAATTCGCTCGCTGCGGAATTGAAATCCTCCGTTGATGAATCCCGACTCTCCAATGAGCTTGAATTTCAACCGCGCGATGAAATTCGTAAACGAACGTTTCGTGCAGAGGAATTCGTTGTGCGGAACGGTCTCCTTTAAGGTGCCGCCGATAATAGCTCCATTTTCGATTCGCCACGTCTTGTTCGTATCGCCATCCCAACCCGCAAAGGTCTTGCCGTCAAAGATCGCTACGGGCGGTTTCGCTTCCAGGCTGAAGACAAAAACGGCCGTCACTAAAGCAAAGTATTTTTTCATAACGGAGAGAGGTAATTTTGGCGATCACAGCATGCTGTTGGCGAAAATGCGAACGAAAATTCACCCCCGCTCGATAAGCTAGAGTCTAATTCCGTTGTCCGGTGCGGCGAATAGATCCATTCGGCTCTAATTAATTACTTTTTATCCTTGCCAAACTAACCGTCCTTCGTTACACCCTTCGGAGCAGTCTTCCTATCTGTGTGATTAAGCCTGACCCGTCGCTTGGAGGGACGGGTTTTTTCTTTTTTCGGCCTCGAATCCGATGTTAGACTCGTTTCGGATGAAGAACCTTCTATTTGCTTCGCTGCTTTTCGTGACGGCGGCGACGGCTGAGGACAACTGGCCGCAGTTTCGAGGGCCAAACGGAAATGGTATTTCGACCGCTAAACAGTTGCCTCTCAATTGGAACGAAAAGCAAAACATTAAGTGGAAAACTCCCATCCATGATCGAGCCTGGTCCTGCCCGGTGATCTGGGGGAATCAACTTTGGATGACGACGGCCACGGAAGATGGAACCAAGCTGTTCGCCATTTGCGTTGATCGCGAATCCGGAAAAATGGTTCGCGACATCAAACTGTTTGATGTGGCGAACCCGCAATTCGCCCACAAATTCAACACCTACGGCTCGCCAACGCCCATCATTGAGGAGGGCCGGGTCTATATCACTTTCGGTTCGCCCGGTACCGCTTGCCTCGATACCGCCACCGGCGAGGTCCTTTGGACCCGGCGAGATTTCGTTTGCAATCATTTCCGGGGCGCGGGGTCCTCACCGGTCATTTGGGGCGATTCCTTGATCATGAATTTCGACGGCAGCGACTATCAGTTTGTGGTGGCATTGGACAAAAAGACCGGCAAAACGCTCTGGCGAACGGAACGATCGATCGATTTTCAGGATCTGACCCCCGATGGGAAGGTGCAGGCGGATGGAGACTTTCGAAAGGCATACTCAACTCCTCGTCTGGCTCGTTTTGGGGGTGAGGAAATTCTGATCAGTCTCGGCTCGAAAGCGCTCTACGCCTACAATCCCGCCACGGGAAGAGACCTTTGGCGTGCCGAAGATCGCAAGAGTCATTCCGGCAGCGCCACTCCCGTTTTCGATGATGAGCTGATCTATGCATGCACCGGTTTTCCAAAGGGCCAGCTGATTGCCCTGCGTCCCAGTGGAAGCGGTGTTCTCGCGGATTCGAACGTTGTCTGGCGCGTCAATCGCAACGTCCCCAACAAACCGTCCATGCTTCTCGTCAACGGGCTCCTTTTTATGATCGACGACGGCGGCATAGCCAGTTGCCTGGAGGCGAAAACCGGCGCCGATGTCTGGCGAGAACGAATCGCCGGCAACTATTCCGCTTCGCCACTTTGGGCGGAAGGGAATATCTACTTATTCAGCGAAGAAGGGAAAACGACCGTGATCGAGGCGGGCCGCCAGTTCAAAGTAAAAGCCACCAATGTGCTCGACGATGGCTTTATGGCTTCGCCGGCAGTCTCTGGCAAAGCGCTTTTTCTGCGAACCCGCACACATCTTTACCGGGTTGAAAACAGCTCCCTGGTGGCCAATTGATTTTCTGCCATGAAACTGATGGTTCAATTGGCGGTTGTTTTCCTGGGCTGTGCCTCTCTGGTGGCCGCAACGAATTCCACGGAACGCCCCGGCCGTTTTCAGTTCGACGGCAAAATTTCGCGTCCGGTCCTGGAGAACTATCTGGCCCGTTCCATTTGCATCGAAGGAATGTTTAATGGCCGCGGGCCGCTGGCCGATGACATCCGGATGATCACCAATTGCGGCGCCAAATACATTGCGCGCGGGCTTTGCCTTTGGGGCGCGGAAAATAACTTCCTCACCAATATCAAACGCGCCAGGGAAGAAGTACCGCAACTTCGCGCGGCCGACCCCGATATCGTTTTGGAAGGTTGTGTCTTCGAGACGGTCAGCGCCAAGGTCAGCCAGATCGCCATTCCCGATTGGGTTTTCAAAGATCTGGGCCAACAGGTCGAGGAGCGAAATTTTCGCTATGAAGAAATGATCTATCCCATGGGGCAGCGCCGTGCCATGGGTAACGCCCAAGTACCCGACGAAAGCCGGATGGAGACCCAGCTTTGGTTTTATTACCAGGCGGCTTCATACATCGATCTCGGATGCGAAGCCATCCACTTCGGCCAGGTGGAAATCATGAATCGCAATGATCATGGCAACACAAATTGGTTCCGCCTTATCGGCCTCGTGCGCGAATACGCCGCCAAACATGCCCGTCGTCACATGGTCATTTGTAACGGCCATGTGCCTACGGGCGGCTTGATGCACGCGGGCGATCCGATCCTAGATTTCCACGCTTTTCCCTTGCGCGTCAAAGAGACTCCCGAGAAACCGCAGGAAGCGATCCTGCAGGTCGGATTTACCGATGCGATTTACGGCCGCAGCAAAGGCGGAAAGACGTTTAGCGGTTGGAGCTGCGAGCATCTTCCCTATCTGGTGGAACTCGATAATTACGGCCGGAGCCGTCATCCGGGCGAACCAAACATCAAGGGTGAATTTCTCTGGGTCTGGGGCTACGATGAGATTACCTGGTTCGGTCTGCAACCTCGCGAGTACCGGGCCAAATGGTTGCAGTACGCCTGGGATTGGGTGCGGAAGGCGGATCCGAATGGCTATCTTGAAATGCCCGGTGGAAGAACAGCCAGCTCAGCGGAAATGCGCTGGTACTTTGCCAATAACCCGAGTGAAGCCGTTCCCACGGGGCGAGGCGATGAGGCGGCTATTCGCGCCGTTTGGGCTGGTGAGTCCGCGAGGTTAAACGAATGACGCAGATTCGTTCAGAACCGGACAGATGAGTTCCGCGAGTCCCCAGAATTACAGAATCCGATCGCCGAATGGCGCTGGTTAGGCTTTAGCCTCGGCCTTTTTCCAGGTGCGTTTGGGCGCTTTCGTGACCAATCCCTTTTTGATGGCGTTGGCCGAAACGCGGACGTAGCGCACTTCGCCGTCAATAAGAGCCTTGACGCGCTGCAAATTTGGGAAAAACCGCCGCTTCGTGATCGCGGTGATGTGTGTGCCGATGCCACCCTTCTTCTTGGCTTTACCGCTGCGCCAGATGTGGTTGCCTTTGATCGGTCGTTTGCCGGTTAATTCACAAATTCTTGCCATAATGTTTCCTTTCGAAAAAGGACTGGTGAAAATAGCAATGTTCCGCCCCGTTGCAAGTAATTATTTCTCAAAACCTTGAACCGCTCTCGCACATGCCGGGCTCATTCAAAATCTCGAGCGCCCGCACGGAAGCCGCGTTTCGGTTTTCCACGCCCATTTTTTCGAAGACGTGTTCGAGATGCTTCTTAACCGTTCCTTCGCTGATCCCCAGGATAACGGAAATATCGCTATTGGCTTTGCCTTGCGCCACCCAGGAAAGAATCTCCGACTCCCGCGTCGTAAGGCCAAAACGCTGGAGTGGGGCGGTGGATGTGAAATTGAGCCGGAAGGGGGTCGTTTCCCGAGGTCGCTGACCTTGAAGGCGTTGGCGTTCGAGGCGGGCATTGATCGCCTGCAAAAGCTCGTCGGTCGTTGCCGGTTTCGTCAGATAATCATCCGCGCCCAGGTTCATGCCCGCACGAAGATCCGACTTTTCACCGCGCGCGGTCAAAAAAATAAAGGGAACACTCGATGTTTCGCGCCGTTTTCGCAATTCGGCCAAAACGCCATGCCCATCCAGCCGCGGCATCATCACGTCGCAAAGGACCAGGTCCGGCGGATCATTCAAGGCGATTTGGACTCCTTGTAACCCGTTGCAGGCGTGCAGGACAGCAAATCCTTCAAACTCCAGAATTCGGCAGAGATTCCGCCGCATTTGTGGTTCATCTTCAATGACTAGTATTTTCGCCATCCACCGAGCAAACAGCAACTCGGATGCCGCTCTCATTTCAAAGGAATATCCACCTTGAATTCCGCTCCTGCTCCCTCCACGCTCTCGACAGTAATCTCACCGCCGTGAAGGTCGACGCACCGTTTGACGATCGTTAAGCCCAGGCCGGTGCCGGCAATGTGTTCGGTGTTTCGTCCGCGATGAAACGCGGTGAAAAGCCGCTCCCGATCCGACGCGGGTATTCCAATTCCGTGATCCGCTATTCGAAAGGAGAGCTTGTCCACCATGCGTTGAACCCAGAGATTGATCGTCGAGCCGTCCGCCGAGTACTTGATCGCGTTCGACAACAAGTTCGTCAAAATCGGACGCAGTAACGTTTCGTCGAGGTTCACCGGGCCGTCGAATGGATCGCATTGGACAACAATGACTGATTTTTCATGCGAACCGGCTGCGACCTCGTTTGCGATCTTGCGGCATAACTCCGGCAGGTCGAGCGGACGCGGATTAAATTGCACCTTCCCCGCTTCCACTCTGCCCAGCAGCAGAACTTCTTCGATTAAAGCGCTCATCCGTTTCACGCTTTTTTGGATCGCTTGCAAATGTTCGGCCCGCTCTCCATCCGGAAGTTGCGTCAGATACCGGCCCAGAATATCGGACGACGTCATCACGATTCCGAGCGGGGTGCGAAATTCGTGCGAAACCATGGAAACGAAATTGCTCTTGAGTTGGTGTAATTCCTTTTCCGCGGCCAATGCTTTGCGTAACTCATCTTCCGCCAGTTCGCGCGCGGTGATCTCCCCGAGCAATCGGCGGTTGCTTTGGGAAAGTTCGGCGGTGCGCGCGCTCACGCGCGTTTCGAGTTCCTTGTTCAGCGATTTCCACCGCGCTTCGCTCTCGCGCAGTGCTTCGCTCGTCTTCTCCAAACCGGCATTGGCCCGCTCCACCGCCAGCCGCCCCCGCGCCTGACTCAGCGCGATCCAGAAGAGCATCAAGCTGAAGCTGAGCCCACCATACAGAATCCATCGCGGTAGTTCCGTTTGCGAAAGCAGGTTAAAGGCGGGGAGGGGAGAGCAGGCCAGTTTCCATTCGTTGCCCAGGGCAGAAACGCGAATCACCTGAACAAAGGCCGACGAAAAACTCGTTTCCCATGGCTGCGCGGCCGGATGCAGAACGCCGACCTTCACGAGTTTCTCCGTCCCCTCAAAGTGTCCCAACGCGGTAAAACCTGCCGGATCGAACGACGCAAACACTGCCCCGCGCAGTTCTTTTCTCTCCATCGCGTGATCGCGGTTTGCCTCGATCTTGTAAATAGGCAGAAAGCAGACAATGGCGCTTCTTGGCGGACTGCCATCCCCGGAAGTAAACAGCAGCTCTGGCGTGCTCGCCAGCACGCCGTTTTGGCGCGATTTGTCGAGGGCAGCCCGGCATTCGGGGTCCCGGGTGATGTCCGAACGATCCAGGAGGGAGACCTCACCCGGACGCTCATCCATAAAGCGAATCGGAAACCTGCCCTCGGCTCCGTCCACGAAACCAAAATTAAGCAGAAACGGAAAATTCCGTCTCGGATCAAGCACCTCGACAAACCGCTCCCAGGCTCCCGGGGTTGTATTGTTCAGGAGAAAAAAGGACTGGATGGAACGAAGCGCTGTTTCGTAATTCTTCAGATTCGATTCGAGCATCCCCTGCGCGTTTTGGACGGCGTTGTCGAACCGTTCCACTTCGCGCGCCGCGACCACTCGTTTCATGTGCCACCACGCGTAGAATGTCGGCGCCAGGCCAACCGCGAGCACCACATAAGCGGCTCCGAAACGTTTGAGATGTTTGCCGGCGAGGGACATGATGGTGCGCTCGCGATTTGAGGCGATCAACCCGGCGATTAGATCGATCCCGGCGGACGGATATTGGCGCCCGTTCGTTTCAGCCGCGAATCTCCCAGGTCCTCCCGGGCTTTTTCGGCAAGACCTTCCAGGCGCTTCACCACCTCCGGATATTGTTCGGCCAGGTTCTTCGTTTCATGGATATCGCGGCTTAGATCGAATAGTTCCAACCCGATTTGATTGGTCGCATACTTCCCCGGAAGGCCGCCGCTTCCCGGTGGATTCGGACGGGGATAACTGTGCGGGAAATGAAGCTTCCAGTTCTCCGCGCGAATCGCCTGCAGTTCCTGGCCCCAGTAATAATAGAAATGTTCGTGCGGCGTTTTTGCGTTTTTCTGACCGCTCATCAGCGGCCAGATGTCGCGCCCGTCAATGCGATTGACCGGTGGAGTGGCGCCGGCCAGTTTCACGATCGTAGGCAGCAAATCCATCGTCCAGGCCATTTCATGGCAAACCCGGCCTTTCGGTATCTTTCCCGGCCATCGCATGATGCACGGTTCGCGAACGCCCCCATCAAACATGGTTGCTTTACCTTCGCGAAAGGGACCCGCGGAGCCGGCATGATCCCCATACAATAGCCACGGCCCATTGTCCGAGGTAAAAACGACCAGGGTATTGTCATCCAATCCATTTTTCTTGAGCGCCGCCAGCACTTGTCCGACGGACCAATCGATCTCCATGATGACATCGCCGTACAAGCCCTGCTTCGATTTTCCTTTGAACTTGTCACTCACGTGCAACGGGACGTGGGGCATGTTATGGGCCAGATACAGGAGGAATGGATGCTCTTTATTTCGCTGAATAAAATCGACGGCGTGCTCCGTGTACCAAGTCGTCAATTGCGCTTGATCCTCGTGAGTCAGACCGACGCGAATGCTCCGATCGCCTTCGATCAGCGGCAAGGGCGGATAATTCGTCCTCGTGACCGGATGTCCGGGCCACATGTCGTTCGAGTAGGGAAGGCCAAAGTATTCGTCGAACCCATGATGGACCGGCAGGAACTGCTGATGATGACCGAGGTGCCATTTGCCATAGATGGCCGTCGAGTAGCCTCGGGGTTTGAGCAATTGGGCAATGGTCATTTCGTTCGAACTGATGCCGATTTTGGCGTTCGGACCCAGGGCGCCCATGATACCAACACGATTGGGATAGCATCCAGTCAGCAGAGCCGCGCGCGACGCGGAGCAAACTGCTTGCGCGGCGTAAAAGCTTGTAAAGCGCATTCCCTGCCGCGCCATCCGATCGAGGTTCGGAGTTTTGATGGCCGAGCCGAAGCATCCCGGATCCCCGTACCCCATGTCATCGCAAAAAATAATGACAAAATTCGGAAGTTTTTCAGCCCGGCTCACGCTGAGCTCCGCTACCATCAAAAGCAGAAGAAAAATGACTACAGCTCGCCGAAAAGATCGCATGGGACGTGCATACCATTGATCGCTTCCCCCGGCGAGCGCATTTGTGTTCCCCCGAACTTGCGTAAAAACTTCGAGCCGCCGTCGTCAGACCGCGCATTTAATCCGTGCTCATCCCGTTTTATCGGTGGTTAACTTTATCGCTTCGCGCAAAACCCTTGAAATCCCGCGTTTCCCGGCTTAGCTCTTCACTACGTAATTTTTTGTATGCCTGATAAACCTGAAGATCGACCCGAGACGCCGAAAAATCCGGCGGGAAATGGCCAGTCCAGCGCCGAAGAACCGCGCATTCACGCCACGCCCGCCAAAGTAGATGGGCCCTTGCATCGCCGGATGGATACGAGTTTTCTCCAGTACGCTTCCTACGTCATTCGCGATCGGGCCATTTTGAACCTCGCGGACGGGCTAAAACCGGTGCAGCGGCGCATCCTCTGGGCTTTGCATGAAAAAGATGATGGAAAATTCATCAAAGTGGCCAATGTCGTCGGCCATGCGATGCAATATCATCCTCACGGCGAGGCCTCGATTGGTGATGCCCTGGTCGTCCTGACCGCCAAACGTTACCTCATTGAAGGGCAGGGGAACTTCGGGAACATTTTCACCGGCGACCCAGCCGCCGCTCCGCGTTACATCGAGTGCCGTCTCACCGAACTCGCCCGGACCGAGCTCTTCAATGACGAGATTACGGAGTTCGTGCCGAGCTATGACGGACGGAACAAAGAACCGGTCACGTTGCCTTGCAAACTGCCGCTCACGTTGATGCTCGGCACGGAAGGCATCGCGGTCGGGCTTTCTTCCAAGGTGCTCCCACACAACTTTGTCGAACTGTTGGAAGCACAGATTGCGATCTTGAAAAAGCAGCCGTTCAAACTGCTGCCAGACTTTGCCACCGGCGGGCTCATGGATGCGCGGGATTACCATGATGGCAAAGGGAGCATCAAGGTCCGCGCCAAAATAAAAGTTAAAGACGAGGCCACACTGGTCATTAAGGAGATTCCGCCCACGACAACCACGGACTCGCTCATCGGGTCGATCGAAGACGCGGTTCGCAAAGGCAAACTCAAAGTCAAAAGCGTCAATGATTTCACTTCGGAAGACGTGGAAATCGAAGTGAAAGTGCCGAACGGCGTTGACGCCGAGAAATTGGTGGATGGTCTCTACGCCTTTACCGATTGCGAAGTCTCCATCACCAGCCGCATCGTGGTCATCAAGAATAATCGTCCCGTCGAACTGACGGTTTCCGAGGTGTTGCGCGAGAACACCAGTCAACTGGTCGATATTCTGAAACGCGAGCTCGAATTGAAGGAATCGAAGCTGCAGCAGGATCTCCATTTCAAAACGCTCGTCCGCATTTTCATCGAAAACCGCATTTATAAACGGATCGAACAATGCAAGTCCCAGGAAGCAATTCTGAGCGCCGTTCATGAAGGCTTTAAACCGCATCGCAAAGAAATGTGGCGGGATTTGACCGATGATGACGTGCAAATGTTGCTGGAAGTTCGCATCCGCCGGATTTCCCTCTTCGATTTGAATCGCCATCGCGAAGAGATTGAGAAAATCAAAGCCGATCTGGAAGAGACGCGCAAACATCTGAAGAGCGTCACGAAGTATGCCATCGGCCATTTGGAAGCGCTGCTGGCGAAGTACGGACCGGACTACCCGCGTTTGACGAAAAGCAGCCGCTACGACGAAGTCGAAGCGAAGGAAGTGGCGTTCAAAGCGTTCAAGGTCGCCTATGACCGCGAGTCCGGTTACCTCGGATACAAAGTCTCCGGCGAGGAATTTCGTGTCGAGTGCACCAAATTCGACAAGTTGCTCATCCTCTTTAAGGATGGGCATTATAAAGTCATCGATCTGCCCGAAAAAATGTTTGTCGGGCCGGACCTGATATTCTGTGCCATTCCCGAGCGGGACCGCATTTTCACCCTCTGCTACACAAATCGCGAGGCCACCTACATCAAGCGCTTTACGTTCGGGGGGACGATCATGAACAAGGAATATTTCTGCATTCCGGAGAAATCGAGAATCCTGTTTTTTGAACCCGACACGCCAGAAACGATTTACATCAAGTACAAACCAGCGCCGCACCAAAAGATCCACCAACAAACGTGCAGCCCGGCCGACGTGGAAGTCAAAGGTGTGAAAACCCTCGGACGCCAGTTATCGATCAAGGACGTCGGTTCCATCAACAGCAAACCGCCTCGCAATTGGGACCCGGCGGAAACTACGCCCAAATTGCTGTTTGCCTGAGATCAGGGATGATCTGAACGCGCCGGGCCGTTAAGCGTTTCCAGCGCGAGAAGGGCGGCGGCGTGCCGGCTTTCCACTCCCAGCTTCTCAAAAATATGCGAGAGATGGACTTTGACGGTTTTCTCAGCCGCTCCCAGGATGCCCGCCACGTCGGCATTCCCTTTTCCCTGCGCCACCCAAAGCAATACTTCGGCCTCTCGCGGCGACAGGCCGAGCGCCTCCAAAGGCGCGGATGAGCTGAAGTCCGGCTTGAACTCGATTCCGTCGCGCAGGGCTTCGACGATTTCCTGTTTCCGTTCGAGCCGCGAGCGAATCGCGCCCAGGAGCTCGTCGACGCGCGTTGGTTTGTAAAGATAATCGTCGGCGCCGAGTTCCATTCCCAGTCTCACGTCCTTGCGATCGGTCCGCGCGGTCAGGAAAAGAAAGGGGATGCACGCGGTCCGGCTATCGGCGCGCAAGGTCCGCAACACGTCGTGTCCATCGAATTCAGGCATGGAAACATCGCACAGGATCAAGGCTGGTTGCAGCTCGCGCGCCAGCGCGACACCGGTTTTCCCTTCGGGCGCGGTGATCGGCTCGTACCCTTCCATTTCGAGGATGGTCGCGATATTCCGCCGCGTTTGGGCTTCGTCTTCGATGATCAGAATTTTTTTCATGCGCTTCTCGAATCAACCGCCGGTTTACGATAGAACCACGTGGAATCTCCCCCGCCGCGATGATGGTCGATTTCGTCCGATGGATAAATTGGCAGACGCACCTCAAACGTCGTGCCTTTCCCTTCTTCGCTGCGGAAACGAATGCGTCCATCGTGGAGCTCCACGCAACGTTTGGTGATCACCAAGCCAAGGCCGGTGCCGGGAATCTTCGCGACATTCTGGCCTCGTTGAAAAGCCTGGAAAATTCGCTCCTGGTCCGCCGCGGGAATCCCGCAACCGGTGTCCATCACCTGAAAAATCGCAAAACCCTCCTGCCGCGTCACCACCAGGTTTACCGTCCCGCCCGGCCTCGAATACTTCACGGCATTCGAAAGCAGATTTGTCAAAATATGTCTCAAGAGATTTTCATCACCCTGTGCCAGTTGCGCCGGCAGATTTTCCGTATCCAACTCGATGGGGCAACGATCATCCGTCGCGGCTCGAATTTCCTCGATCAACCGCTTGCAAAACACCGGCACATCCAGCGGGCTTTGGTCACACTGCACTTTGCCCGCTTCCACGCGGCCCAGCAGCAGGACCTCTTCCATCAACATCGACATGCGCCGCACCGCGCTGTGGATTGACTGCAGATGTTCCTGCCGTTGCTCGGGTCTCAATCGTTCGAAGTAGCGTTCCAGGATCTCGCCCGAGGACATAATGATTTCGAGCGGAGTACGAAACTCGTGGGAAACCGTGGAAACGAAATTGCTCTTGAGCTGGCTGAGTTCGCGTTCGCGATCAAGCGATTTAAGCAACTCGGCCTCGACCTTTTTTCGGTCCGTAATATCGACGGCCACCGTTAACAGGCAGCGTGTCTCCTGCAGCATAATCATTTCCGCCGAATGCAGAAAAACTCGTGGCTGGCCATTGATCAGGTAGCGCCGCTCGCGGTCCCGGACCGCACCCTGCGTTCTCAGGTCACGCAGGAAACTGTCGCGTTCCTCCGGACTTTCCCAAAGATCCAGTTCCAGCGTCGTTTTCCCGATCACTTCGTCAGCCGTCCGGTTCAGCGCCCGGAGAAAAGCCTCGTTCATATCGATGAAGCGGCCATCGTCCATACGGGTCAAAGCCATTAATGACGGGCTCGAGCGAAAGGCCTTGCTGAATTGTTCTTCGGAACTGCGCAGTTGCGCCGCGCTCTGCCGCAAGGCCTCTTCCGTGTGTTTTCGCTCGATGGCCAGCGCTGTTTGGTCCGCCACGAAACTGAGAATCCGTCTCTCCGATTCCGCAAAAGCGTGCTCATTGGTGTGGTCCTGCACGGCCATGACTCCAAACGTGCGCCCGCTAATGCTCAAAGGAACGCCCAGCCAGATTTTGGCCGGACACCCGCTTTGAATGTATTCGCCTGATTGTTTCAGTCCCTCGATGTCTCGCAAATTGACCAAAGCCGGACGGCCCGTCCGCAGGACGTACTCCGTCATTCCTTTTCGTCCCCGCCGGGGTGGGGGAGGAGCATCGGCTTCGTCGACGTGATAGGGAAAGCTGACCAAGCCGGCGGCGTCCTGGAGTGCGATGTAAAAATTTTTGGCCGACATGAGCTGGCCGATGATGGAGTGAATGCGGGAGTAAAGGCTGGGAAGGTCTTTGGTGGTATGGATGGCTTCGCTGATTTGATACAACGCTTTTTGCACTTTTTCCGCGTGGCTGCGTTCGGCAATCTCTTGGCGCAATTTTTGATTGGCTTGAATCAATTCGTTGGTTCGCTCCGAAATACGTCTCTCCAATTCCTGGTTGAGCATCTGCAATTCCAGTTCGGCGCGAACGCGCACAATCTTATTCGCGCACAAGGAGGCAATCGACGTCAGCACTTCCAAATGATGCTGCGTGAAAAAATTCTTCCGGGGATGCTCCGAATCGATAACCCCCAAAGTCTCGTTATTCGCCACGATCGGGACCGCGATTTCCGAGAGACGCAACTCGTCATCAATGATGTAGCGCCCATCCAGTCTTGTGTCGGAGATCACCTCCGCCTTCCCCGATCGTCCCACACTTCCGACGATCCCGGTTCCCGCCGGAATGATGATCGGATTTTTTATGTCCCGTCCGACCGGGCTTTTTGGCCCGTAGGCTGCCTTTTGAATCAGGTTCGCCCGCTTGGGATCGAATAAATAAATAACGCAATCCACAAAACCGAGTTGTGAGACACAATTCTTGGCCAGGTCCCAAAGAATATCTTCCTCGGTGTCTTGTTTGAGGAGCGACGTCGCGAAATAATTAATGATGCGCGTCGTCGTTTCGGAGCGAAGCGCTTTTTCCTCCGTCTGCTTTTGCGCGGTGATATCCCGCCAGGCCGTCACCGACCGGGCCCCGCCATCCAATGGCGCCACCCGAATCTCACAGATTTGCGTGGTCCCATCGCGCAACGCTCGTGCCCATTCCAACGTCCCTTCCTTGCCTTGCGTCGCGAGCCGGTTCAACTCTTGTTCGAGTTCCACGGCCGAGGTTCGGTTGCTATCGACGTGATCGGCCAGCTCGGCGATCGTGGCTCGCAGCAGCGCCTTGCGGTCGCGGCTTAAAAATTGTGCCGCGGCTTCGTTGGCCTCATCAATGCGGCCGGCGAATGCATCAAGGACAATTAGCGGTGTCGGTCCCTGCTCCACTAAGGTTCGGTACCGTCCTTCGCTCACCGTCAATTGGCGGGTGCGTTTCTGAATTTGCCGGCGCAACGTCCAAATCCAGGCCAGGGCAATAATTCCGGTTCCTCCAAACATGGCCAGCACCTGTTGTGGTTGCACCGCATCCCAGAAGCTGACCGGTCCCAGTACTTCAAGGTCCGAGGCCCGGCGAAGCTCGATCGAGATCGGATGGGCGCCGAGGTATTCAGCCGGTTTCATCCGGCAAATTCCCGTCACGCGAACGTGAGAATTCGAAGGGACCGACCCAAACGCATTCGTGCGCCCGCCGAGCCGCGGAACGACCGCGTCAAAATGGACGTGCCTTCGGTCCAACTCGATGGCCCCATATCCGCGGAAGGATTCCGTGTCATCGCTTCTGCGAAAAGTATTGCCTTCGACGGTAACAAGATCCGCCTCGTACCGCCCAGTCGCCAGTTCTTCCACGGACAGGGTGAGCGGAATGGGTTCGGGACCGGAACTTGTGACGCGAACTTCACTTTCAATGAGCTTTGGCGCGCCGACCGCGTTCGTCACGGCGCCGAGCACCTCGACCTGATCTCCCGGTTTTAAACGGGGTGCGTTGGCCCGCGGAATAATCCTGCGCCCGTCCATCGGCGGGATTGGATCCAGCAACGTGGCCAGCACCGCGCCCTGTTCCGTGCGAATGGCGAGACAATGATCGGAGGTTTCATGCAGGAAAGTTCCGGCCACCTTCAACCGGGCGTCTCCGGCTTCGCGCCGTTTTCGCGAATTGAGCGGAGCCGCCGCCTGGGCCCAGATGTTCGTGCCGGGGGAGGAGAGGACATCGATGAAGTCCGAACCAGGAACGTAAAACGTGAATCCGATCGGCTTGTTCCGTGAATCAACTTCCGTCCAAACCACTCCTCGAAAACGCGCCACGGTGTCCGGCCACGCGCTCAAGGGCAGTTTTCCTCCCGCGGGCGTGGCTTGAATATTGAGCGTGCGGCCTTGCTGAACGGCTCGTAAGTTCAGCCGGTTCCCTTCGAGCGCCACGTCGCGCACCGTGGCTTCGATCTCGGCCCATTGCCCGAAAGCGTCTCCTTGCGCGTAGCGCGTGATGGGCAGATGCAGCGGCTCCGGGAGCGCGTTCGTCCCGATCACTTCCACATTTGCCCAGCCGATGAACGGCGAGAACAAGCCGGCCCCCACGATTCCAGTCACCCGCACTTTTTGTCCGGCAAAGCGTTCCGGCAGCGAGTTGGAATGGATAACTAATCCACCTGCGGTCTGATCCTGGACGTAGAGCCAATTGCCGCCGGGAACGGGAAGAGTTACCACCCCTTCGATCGCCACCGGAAGCCGGTTCGTCCGCGCCCCGTCGACTCCCAACGCGAGCACCTGTTGAATATTTGTGAGGCTGCCCGGAGCCGGCTGCCCCGTGAGGACGCGATTTCCCATCAGGCAGGCGGCAAGCGCCGCCAGCCGCGAGAGCAGGGAAACTCCCGCAAAAAATCGATCAGCCCGCCAATTGGTGAAAATGATCTTCAAGCGACTCTGTATACCAGCATTTCGAACCTGCCGGGATGTGACAATAAGCCTTTGGACCTATGCGTGACCTGCGTCCGAAGTCCTATTGTTACAACCGTGGCGGGTTGTTACACGGTAGGAAATGAAATCAATTTCTTTTTCGCAAGTCATTACGCGGTCCGCCGGATTTCTCCTGGCGGCCCTCGTCGGAATCCTCACCCACGCCGTGACCGCGCGCGCCGAGACGGTCAAATCGCACCCGCGTTTGCTCTTTCGCGCCGAAGACCTGCCCAACCTTCGCGCCCGCATGAATCCAACGAATGATGCCTGGGTGCTTTTTAAATCCGAGGTCGTCGACAAATGTTTGCGCGATTGGAAATGCAGTGCCACTCACCATTATTCGGGCGCTCCCGATTATCAATGGATTCGCGATTCGTTCACGGACGAATTTGGCGTCACGCATTATCCGACTCTGCCCAACGGGACGCCGAACCCGGACTGGAGCCAATACGCCAACAAGAATGAACGGCCTGCCGCCCCGGAAGACGATGTGGGTGAACCGTCCGGAAATGTGCGAATGTTTTCCGAGCAGTACGCCATGGTCTTCGCTTTCATGGCGCGAATGCTCCAGGGAAATCCCGATCCCGTGGTTCAGGCCCAGCGCGCCGAATACGTCCTCGCGGCCAAAGAATGCCTGTTCAAAGTCCTCGACCATGCGCATCTCGGCATCGCGGATCTCCCCTGGCGTCAGGGAAATTTCGCCCAGAACGATCTTTCCAGCACAGTGGGATCCGAAGCTTGGAATTCACGTGACTTGAAGTCGCGG